>Ga0209402_10005803_pt1 | contig 10898 bp, 13 predicted proteins | sample ArcticOcean_MG_C_3_FD_187437 | JGI IMG/M metagenome (GOLD analysis project Ga0209402, IMG submission 187437) | Marine microbial communities from western Arctic Ocean - ArcticOcean_MG_CB8_126 (SPAdes) (version 2) | ecosystem: Environmental > Aquatic > Marine > Oceanic | place: Arctic Ocean... | reverse complement strand
CAGTACTAAGTCCATATAAATTTCCAATTAAACCCGTACTTCCAATAATAACAAAGATCATTAATAAAATCATCGGGGCAGCAATCGCAACACTAATATAAATATCCATAAAGGTTTCAGAAATTTTATTATTTTTCTCCCTCTCTAATTTATAATCAAATAACATAGTCTCTGCATGTTGATCTAGAAAATTCCCTAATTCTCCTCCAGAGGTAATTGTAACTGCTAAACCATTTAACAAGGCTTTCAATTTACTAGATGGGGTGGAAATAGATATTTTTCTCAATGCATTTGCAATACTTTCCCCATGAAAATTGATAAGGTTCATTAATTTTTTAAATTCAATATTGGTATATTTATAATCATCTCCTTTCAAAATAATCTTAAATATACTTGTAGGCTCAACACCTGAACTAGCTATTGCAGACATATGAATTGTTACAAAAGGCAATTCCTGATTAATCCTTTTTCCAAGATTCTTTGCCTCAGCTGAAGGGAACACATAAAATAAAAACATAGATACAACTGGAAATGCTGGAACAATCCAGAAATATTTTATCATCCTCAAATAAACTGGATCCTGAGCAACACTAATGAATGGAAAGATAGGGCTTACGTTTAAAAACAATAAGACAACAAAAAGCATAAGGCTTCCAATAAGAAATAAGAGTCCAGTAAGAAAGATCATAGAAACATAAGATCCAACAACAAATCTTGAGTTTATTTTTCTTAGAGACCTATTTAATTTATTAAAATAACCTGCAGCAATTAATTCATTTGAAAGTTTTCTAAAGAATTTATTAGACATCTTTGCATAGTAATTTGGTTTCATATATGTCTCAGGTTTTTTATTAACTGCATATTTTTTCTTCAACTTCTGGATAGAGAACCTACTCCTACTCAGGTTTTCCAAAAATGAATTCTTATCTTTCTGACTAATAACTAATGAAATTTCTTTTCCATCTTCAGATTCATATCTAATTTTTGTAAGGTCTCCACCTCCACTTTTTTTAGTTTCCTCCTTCGTAGATAGCCCCTTATATAATCCAATTCTATCAATTAATCCTGGCAAGGTATTATTTAGTATCTTTAGTTGATTAGTTAAGAAGACTATAACATCTTTAAGGACATTCTTCTCCTTCTTATCAATTTCAATATTACTACTATATTCAAAATTTCCTATTGCATCATACTGGCTAGAAAAAGAATGCAGCTCTCTAACAATCTCCTTCATTTGCAGAATATTTTCTCTTAACTCATCACTCATCCAACCATACTCTTAATACTCTTTTGAGATTTCAAGATTTCCTCCTTAGCTTTCTTAAAATTCTCTCCATCCTTATCAGCATAGGCTTTTTCTAATTTGCCTACAACTACATCCATATTATCAATTAACTGAGCAATAACTTGTAGCTCTTGAACATCCTGTAGGTTGTCCTCTTTTTTGACCATCCTTAGAACAATCTTTTATCATTTATTAAACTTACTCTAAGCAGTTAGCAATCTTTTTTGTTCTTCAACCAAAAATGGAAAATTAAAGAAATTTGCAGGAGATGAGTTCTTCAATAAACTCCTAAGATGAGTTTGATTGCCACTTACCCTATTATTTTCACCATTTAATCTAGCAAGACTTATTCTAACTGTTAAGTCCTCGCACCTAACCCTCAAATTATCTCCATATTTCTCAAACATTGCATCTGCATCATCTAATGTAATCCCAGCTTCATCTAATTTGCCTTGCAACATTTGTATCTGGGCTAATGTCTCTATGTACTCTGCCTTAGACCATGAATTAGGTTCTCCCTTTAAGGCTTATAATATCTGAGTCTCCCCATCTAGTAAAAGAGTCTCCTTATCCTCAATGTCATGATATGCTAGAGCACCAATACTAAATGCAAATGGTTTCTATCCTTATCCTCTAAATTAGAATCACTTTCTAGTTGAGCTCTAATCATCTCTACTGGGCCCTCAAGTAACCCAATTCTATCTCTCTCCCTTAAACTATTATCAAATCTAGCTCTTTCTTGAAATAGCATAGATTATAAATGATTTGCCACAGGAAGTCTACCTTCAATATCTTTAGCTGCAACTTTAAGTCTATTCAGATACTCTCTAGCATCTTCATAATTGCATCTAGCTAAACTAGTTATATATCCCCCAGACATCTCTCTCCATTCATTCATAGGTTTATCCGTTTTAACTCTCTGCCTCCTTAATCTTATATCTCCTATACTTTCCATCTGATCCCAATCACCTAATATTAATTTTCTTTGACCGAGAGTATGCCCTAAATTAAGTCCCATTTCTACAAGTTTATCACTGCCTTTGGTGTCATTAGCATAATCAATAATCCATCTAGCTTTAGTTCCTATTCTAAGATCCTCACTAACAGTCCCTCTCCCCAATAACTCTAACGCAACTTCATTGGTCTCACTTGGCATTTCTGCAGCAACTGCGTGGTAGAATCTATCCCCTAGGTCTTTACTTAAGCCGTAATGAATCTCATGAATTTTTCTAGATAATTCTTCACCAGTCTCATCACTAACTACATATTCTCCTAATCTAGGATTTCTAACTGCAAAACATTTGGCAGTTCTTACAACTAACTTTGAATGTGAAAGCTTATACGGTGCAGGATATGTTTGTATGACAGAATATTGTATGGATGGGACCACTGCAGGAAATACTCCTCCAGTTTAAAGTTACTTATTTTTTTATTAGAAATTAATTATTTTTATTAGATGTTATTCCAAAGGCAGCTAATACCTCTTTAGGGTTTCTATGATATTGATTAATTATCTTTTGATTCTGTTTAAAATCAAAGATCTTTCTTCTTTGCATTTCATATAGTAATTTTGCCCTCAACTGGATTTCATTATGAAGCTCTTCAACTGTAGTTCCAAATTTCTTACTAATTTTTTGAAAAACTCTGCTGTCTTTCTTAAAATAAAATGAATTATCTTTAGCATCCCATACAAAAGGGGTATTAGTTAGTGCAACACCTTGAGCATCTACATTAACAATTTCTACAATCTCTCTTAATTTTCTAGTTTCTTGTTTATTAATAACTGCATGAGTCATAATTGCAACAGCATCTAGAATATTAATTAATGTAGGGGATAGGTTAATTGGAGGAGTCTCAAGCCTCTTAATCAAGGTATCTACAGAATCTGAGTGCATAGTTCCTATAGATGAGTGTCCTGAGGCCATACCTTGAAACAAAACTGATGCTTCTTTCCCTCTTACCTCTCCAACTATGACATAGTCTGGATTCTGTCTAAAACTACTCTTTAATAAACTAAAAAGATCCACTTCCCCTATTTTTTGAGAACCAAAACTAGATCTTGTAACACTAGGGAGCCAATTTTCCCTAGGGAGGTTTAATTCTTTTGTATCTTCAATACTAACAACTCTAGCTTCAGGAGGTATAAAAAATGCAATAGCATTTAATAGCGTTGTCTTTCCACTTGACGTCCCCCCTGATATTAATATATTAGACTTATGTTCTAATAATACCCAGAAATAGGCAAGCATCTCTGGACTTAGAGTCCCCATATTAAGCAACTGAGTGGGGGTCCAAGGAATTTTAGTAAATTTTCTAATTGTAAATGTAGGCCCGCGAGAACTAATATCTTTGGTATACGTAGCATTAACTCTGCTTCCATCAGGCAAGCTACCATCTAAGATGGGAGTAGCATAAGAAACATACTTTCCACATCTCTGAGCCAACTTTTCAACAAAACTAGATATCTTATCTATATCCTTATAGACTACATTTGTCCTCATATTTCTATAGATTCTATGAATTACATAGATAGGAGTATTAACTCCATTACACTCAATATCTTCAATAAAATAATCTCTAATAATTGGCTCAACTTTATTCAACCCAATAAAATCTCTAAATAAATAATAAAATATCTTTCTATAACTAGTCTCACTAATTTCCATAGCTAACTCTTCAATTAATAACCTTGAAGTCTTATCAATATAGGCGATCATAGATTCAGTATTATTTTCAACTACTACGTCTACATTAATAAATTCCTCCAGGCTCTTTTCTAAACTATGGAGTAATGCTTTTTCATTATCATCTAACGCAGGCTCCTCCAATTCATAAATCAATTCCCCAATCTCCTTATTCCAATAAATATGAACACTAACATATGGGCTGATAAGAATATACCTTATATTTATTTTAGTTTTATCATCCACCTTAGGTAGTGGAGGAATATTTGGATTTAAATTAATCTTTATAGGTGCTACCATTCATTCATGCCTCTTTATACTAAATACTCAAAAGACTATTTAAAACTTTTTTAATCATTCTAGGATCATACCAAACTAAAATCTATATTTATTGGCAAACCAAAATCTTCTGCACCAAGGTTTTCAATTCTAATCTTATAGGGGACTCCTGCCCCATGTAATACCTTTAATTTCTTATTTCCATTGAATGTAATATTTAATCCCTCATGTTTTAGCTCCAAACTGACATCAAATCTCCTACCTGACTTACTAGTGGTAAGATACAAATCCCCTTCCTTAATAGTCTGATTCTCTTCACTAAATTCTAACTTAGTATCTTCTAAGATATAGACGGTCCTATTTTTTTTAGAATCAATTTCTAATCGCCCTTTAGTAATTTTAAGGTTAATTATTTTTACAGTTCCTTCAGATTGTTCAATCTTTTGAATTTCATTATTTAAGATATTAAGTGCGTCTGCAGTCTGAGACAGTATCGCCCTTTCCTTAGACTTCTCAATTTGAGGTGTAGCAATTGATAGAACAATTGCAATTATTGTTAGTCCAATAAGTGTATATATTGCAGTCTCAATCCAAATCTGACCTTTTTTATCTTCCATACGACCTCTCTTTAACATAACCTCAAGAAAGAAAACACAATATTTAAACTTTGGTAAGAAGATTTATCTACAGGCAATAACTTTTTCCAAAACGTCCGAAGCTTCACAAACATCTTCATCATTTAAAATTGGATATATTTTAACGCTTTCAGGTACAACACTTACATCAAAAACATATGTTCTTTCCTCATTTTTACCTGGCAGTTCTAATGATGCTATCCCTGAATACATACTAACTCCAGTAACATCTTCCCCATCTTCAATCTTAATAGATTTTGTATCTGCTCCACCTATTTCAATCAAAAAACCAGAGATACTACTATTTACATCTCCAATATGTACCTGCAATCTTAATTCATCCATATCTGGATTTCCTCCAATATCACTATTATTAAAACAAGTATATCTATTGCTACCTGTAAAACTAACCTGCCCAACTGTATCAAAACATCCAGTTCCTCCTAATCTATCTTTAACAAAGTTAGTACTAAAATTAAGAATTAAAACTGCTAGTGCAATAACTATTAGTATCAATAAAACTGCTGTAACAACCTGAGATTGAGCTCTCTTATCCATTTTAAGATATTCGGACCCCATTTATCTCTGGACACTCAAACTCTTGAGTGGTTCCCTCAACTTTACCCAATAATATTGGAATAATTTTTATAGATTCATATTCTGAGTAAGCACCTATTTGAGAATTTTTTACAATAACACTATAGCCGGGATTAACGCTCCCTCCTTGTTCATTCCCTATCCTAATAATATTTGAACCTCCAGAACCTTCTAACTTAACTCTGTAAGCAAATATAGGGACACTACCTGAGTTCTCAAATCCAAATGTATCGTCTTCATTAACAATGCCCCTCATCTTAATTTCAGCACAGAATTCCTCAGCTCTCTTTTCACTTCCTGCAATTTCCTTAATAACTGCCTCTCCAAAAAAAGAACTAGACCATAACAAGATTATCGCTGCAAGCACTATTACTATAACAATAAGTATAGTGGTAGAAATTATTGGACTCAAAGCCCTCTTACTATTTATCCCTCTTCCTTTCATGTTCAAAATAACCATTTTCTATTTATATATCTTCCTAGTTTGTGTAGCTAGAGTACAATGCTGAAACCTGCTCCGAACTTAACTCTAAATCCCATATCTTAATTTCATCCATTTTACCTATAAATTCTCCAGAACCTATATACATATGATTTGGCGATTTAAGGAATTGTCTTGTCCCTACATCAAATTCTGAGCACAAGTTCCCATCAATATATACTCTTTGCTTTCCATTCTTTTTAGCAGTAAATGTTACATGTGTCCATTGGGCAGGCAGATTAGTTGTACATCCCGAAAATGGCTCTGTCGCAAATTGAGCCATAAGCGTAATAATTTGAGAGTCATTTAACCTTATATGAAACCCACCTGCACTCCCTTTTTTAATTAGTCTCACTGAATTATCTGATTCTTTTTTAATCCAGAATGATATACTTAATAATTCACCACTTAAATCATTATTTATATCTTGTCTTTTAGTTTTAAGATAATATGTTCCATCAAAATTAATAGCCTGCCCTAAATATCCTTCCACATATTTTTGGGCACCTCGGGCTGGATGAGATCTATCAATATTTGCATTACCTTGAGTATCTAAGAAAGTCCCTTCAAATTCATAATACACTTTGGGAACTGGAACTGCATAGGTTGCTTTTATCCTACAATCCTCGACGTCCTGTCTAATTATTCCAGCACTACATGGAACATTTAATGCAGCTTCTTCATCATAAATATATGGTTGGATCTTTAAATTTCTAAGAAATTCAAAACTTGCGGGGACTATTTCTGCATCAGCCCTCTTAACATTCGAACTAAAGTTAGTTTTAATAAAATCTCCTGGAGCTAAAGGTTCTTCAAACTCATAATCTCCGCTAGGGGTTATTCTTGCAGTATCCAAGGTAACAAATTTATCTGCAGGTTCTCTAAGTCGATTCCCTCCAAAGGTAGGAATAAACCCCTTAACATTAAATCTCCCATTATTTCGGATTATCAAACTTATTTTCCCTTCTTCACAGATATAATCTTCAACAATTAATGAAGTTCCAGCTTTACAATCAATAACTGGTTCGACATTAGCGATATATTGAAGATAAGAAAAGACTATTATGGACATAATTATAGCCACAGTAACTAGGAGTACATATGAAATCATTAAACTAACTCCCTTTTTATTTTGCATTTTAAATTTCATTATAACATACCTACAATATCACTCTGGCTTAAAGATCTATCCCATATTTTAACTTCATCTATTAGGCCATTAAATTTTTCAGGCCCTTCTGCATATCCAATCCTTAATGGGGCAGCTACATTAGGAACATCTCCTAAAGTCCCACTCCCCTGAGGATTTCCATCCGCATAAAATTCATAGTCATCTCCAGATATCACTAAAGCAAGATGATACCACTGATTATTATTCACATTAATTATATCGCTCCTATGTTCTTCTCCAGAAACCCCATTCAGATGAAATATAAATTTACTATTTGGTTCATCATAAGATAGTATCCATTTATTCGTAGCTCCAGGCCCTTCATCCTGAGAAATAAATGCGCCCTCCCACCAATTAGTTGTAAATGAATTAGCATTAAAGAACAAAGTAATACTATAATCCTTATTATTCCCATCTCCATCTAAATCCCACTTAGAAGAATCAGAAACCTCAATATTATCATTTCCATCAAAGCTAACTGCCTGACCCACTATCCCTGTAACAAGGCCAGGATTTCCAATTCCAGAACCATCATTGTCTGATTTCACATCCTCAAAATTACCTTCAAAACTCCAATGAGAAACTTTCCCAATTTCTAAATCTGCTGGTGTTCCCACAAGAATTAAATCTCTAGGAGGCCCTCCAGGCCTATTTGGATTATTACTCTGATCTTCCTTATTTCTTTCAATAAAGATTTCTTCTCCTCTTTCTTTAACTATTAAAAAATAAAACATCTGATTATTCTTAATTTTAAATTTATATTCTTTTTCAAGAATAGTTACATTAACAAAACCATCTCCATCCGAGTCTACTAATATGGCTTTCTTAGAGAACTCATTATTTGCTCCAAAATTTGTGCCCCCAATACTAATACTCCCAGTATCCTCCTCACCTACAGATAGAACTTCAATATTTGCCTTGTCTCCATAAACAAATACTATCTTTGCATCTTCAGATTTTTTTAAGAAATATTTTGAGATATCTTCTCCAGTAAATGTCTCCAATAAATCATTAAGGTCCGTCCCAAGAATATTATTAATTATTCCATATTCAAGAATATTATAGGTCTCACGATTAAGTTCAGCACTAACACCTGTAATTGACCTGGGTTCTGGCTTGACTGTAGCATATGTTGCAATACTAGTAGTCCCAAATAGTATCATAACAATAAATATCGCAGCTATCAGGTAGAATTGACCCTTTTTATTAAACCTATCTCTCATATCAACCTCTAATATAAATTAATAATTAGAATATATAAAACTAATGTAAACACGGGGATTTGCTCAACAAATCTTAAAAAGCAACCTTATTACTTCCTCAGTCTTGCTACCCTCCAAGCATCTTAACTAACGTTTAGGGCTGCTCCGATCAAGGTCTGACCCGGTTCGCGAAAAGCAAGATCAAAAAGGACAAAACGTCAACGTCCGTATTAAGACTTCTCAACATTTGCCTCACTCCTCCCCTAAAGCCTGCTTAAAGCTCACTAACAAACAGCGGAGAGCTACCCCGCCAACTCGTTTACAAATATAACAAATTTCAACCCTATTTAAGCGTTTTGTTTAAACAAAGAACTTAATTATCTTTGAGGATCTAAATCTTTTTCAGAATTTAGTTTTTCAAGAAGCTTTTGAAAATGATTCACATTATCTGGTGTAACTGGCCTGCCCAGTTCTCCAATAATGCTAGTTAAATTCTCACTATTTAATCCTGATTTGTGTGCAACAATATTCATATTGCACTGGGAGGCTTGAGTAAGGGCATCACTATATTGATCAGGGCCCGGAGTAACCATTGGAAGATATTTTCCTTTTATTTCAACAATCATAACATCCTATGTATTTACTATAGCAATCAACTTAAATTTATGAGAGGGATAGGATTCGAACACTTCAACGTCATAGATGTTGAATGTCCCTAAAAATCAAAGATTTTTAGGGCTTGAGACATTTTTAATGTCGAAGGGTGAAGAATCCACATCCTCTAAAGATTATTTTTAATAATCTTTTATGCGAGGGATAGGATTCGAACCTACGAAAGCACTAAGCTACAGGATCTTAAGTCCTGCCCGTTTGACCACTCCGGAACCCTCGCAAATGTTTACACTGTATTCAATCTATAGATTTATACAGTCCAAAATATTTTGTGAAACAAAATATTCTCATTTGTGAGCACTAAGGATCTTTGATCCTTTCAGCTCGCATAGAAATCTGAGTATTTGTTGATTTAAAAACTATTCGCATGGACCAAAACCCTTTTATACCTCTAATTGTCCGAATTTATATGGGTAAGTACAGGTGGGGGGTGATAGGTTTTGATGAAACTGCAATAGATGATTTTCCAGCAATTTATACAGCAGTAGCTTCTAATTTGGTTGAAGACGGAAGAGTTAGGAAAAGAGGAGATCCAAAAGATACACTTAGTAAGAAAAATGTTGCAAGGACTAAGGTAAATGCCCCTCCAGAGTTTATCAAAAATGTAGAATATTCATGGTTACAATTTGAAAAATCAGATAAGAACAGAATACAACCATACTATAGGTGGGGGGCAATAATTGGGAGCCTACTTCATGGAGAAGAGATGCAGAATCCATTAACAATTTATATAGATGGAAGAATAAACGATACAATTAGAACTCATACAAGAGATTGTATAAGTGAAATAACTAGATTGCCCAAAGATTATATCACCGTTCAAGGAGGAGTAGATTATGATAAAAGGGTTAGGGTGGTTAATTACGCTCACCATTTAGCATTCCATCTTAAACATAGGTCTTGGACACTTGATGATTTAGCAAAAGATACTCATCAAAAATCAATTTTGGATAAATTAATAGTCCAGTTTGAAGATAAAAATTCTAAAAAGAGAGAAAGAAGAAGTTCTGGAAGAGGAAGAAAAAGGAGGAACTAATTCACCTTAATCCTATTATAATTAAAGTTAGCAATAACTGTTCCTGCTGAAAATATATTTATTACAAAACCAAAGAAGACTTCTAGTTGTGATAAAAATCTCATCCAGTTACCATTAGGATAAATATCACCATACCCGAGCGAGAAATATGTAACTGAACTAAAATAAAGATAATCTGCAGGATCTCCTCTTATTATCCCTCCAGAACCTCTTAGATAATTCCCCTCTAAAATAGTATCTGAATCAAGAATGGGCTTTGATTTTGTTAGAACATCTATCGTATTATATGCAAAACCAAACATAAGAATTATTAAAAAAGTCACCATAGAATATGTAAGAAATATAGATCTAAAGTCCTTACTTTCTACAAAACTCTTATAGGCTATAGAAATTGCAGATGGGATAATTAAAACCGTGGCAATTATTAATATAAGAATCTTAGTCGTCTCAGAATTACTTGGTAAAAAAGAGAAATTAACAACCCATAGTAGGATGGTTAACAATAACACCCCAAATAACAGTGTGTTCCTATGATGCCTAACCCATTTCCTAAATCTTCTTCTAGTTTTCATCGCCCCAACAACCTAGCATACTCAGGCACAATATCTTTCGTAAATTTCTTCATTCCTTCCTTGGTCTTCTTATGAACTAATAACTGCTTAATTACTTTCAAGGGAACTGTAGCAATATGTGCTCCAGCTTCTGCAGCCTCACGAAACTGCCTTACATTTCGAATCGAAGCCGCAAGAACCTTAGTCTTACTTCCTTTCAGCACTTTAACACACTCTTCAACTAAATCTACTCCACTTACAATCCCCTTGTCATTTAACACATTACCATTTTTCTTTATCCCCTC
>Ga0209402_10005800_pt1 | contig 10900 bp, 10 predicted proteins | sample ArcticOcean_MG_C_3_FD_187437 | JGI IMG/M metagenome (GOLD analysis project Ga0209402, IMG submission 187437) | Marine microbial communities from western Arctic Ocean - ArcticOcean_MG_CB8_126 (SPAdes) (version 2) | ecosystem: Environmental > Aquatic > Marine > Oceanic | place: Arctic Ocean... | reverse complement strand
GCTAAAATGACCAAAAGCCACCCACCAACCAGCAGCACCCGCTAACAAATCAGCCAACAGCCATAAAAATCGCAGAAACCGTGCCTAAGGCACCACAATGAATATCACGATAAGTAACGAATTTGCCGCTCTCACACTCTCACCCGACTACGGCGCATCGCTGCGTTCGCTAAAAATCAACAAAAACGGAAACTCGTACGAACTTCTTGCAGGCGGTGACAACGACCACGACCCCAACGGCATGCCACTCGGCGAAGGCTCCTTCATCATGGCGCCATGGGTGAACAGAATTCGTGATGGCAGACTCGTAACCCCAGACGGCATCCACCACATGCCGATCGACTCTCCACCACACGCCATTCACGGACTGGTGAGAGACAAGTCATGGACCGTAAAAGAGCAAACCGATAGCACCATCGAACTCGAAATCGCCCTCAGTGAACCCTGGCCGTACGCAGGCCACCTCGAATACTCGATCTCACTTGAAAGGCAGTCGTTAGTACAAACGATGCGACTCATCGCAGCACCCGACGAAACCCGATCCTTCCCCGGAAGCGTTGGCTGGCACCCCTGGTTCAACGTAACCCTGGGCTCCGACCCGGTAATAGCCAAAGCCGACATATCAGCACACTGGGAGTTGGCAGACATGGCAACAGCCACCGGCAAACTGAGCGTCACCGACATCACAACAAGACTCCAGACCGGAACTCAGTTCGCCGTTCGAGAAGTAGACGGCTGCTTCCTCCGCAATCCCAACGGCACAGCCGTTCTAAGCTGGCCCGAACTCACGTTCACAATATCTGGCTCTGAAGAAATCACGCACTTCATGTTCTTCTCCCCAGAACACGCACTCTGTGTCGAACCACAAACCTGCACCGTCGACGCCGCTCAACTCACCGAACGTGGATTCAAAGACACCGGACACGTTCTGGTAGACCGAGAAAATCCTCTGATCGCCACCACCACATGGAGCTGGGAATAGGAACAACCCGTGGTCAACACCGGGATCAAATCAAACTCGAAATCAGCGCTATCGATTAGCGATCTCGAATTCGCGTTCGGAAATAGACCCGTACTCAACGGAATAAATCTCGAAATCCCAAAGGGCGTTTCATTCGGCGTACTCGGCGCGAACGGAGCAGGCAAAACAACACTCGTCAGACTGCTAATTGGCAGACTAAAACCGCTAAGCGGCTCAGCGCTAATATTCGGTCAGCAACCCGGACCCAAACTTGCCGATTCAATCGGCTACATGCCCCAACTAAATGCCCTATACGAGGCTCTCTCCGTTCGAGAAAACCTCGACTTCTTCGCTCGTATGCTCGGACTCTCCGACAGCTCGCAGCGCAGATCCGCAGTAGACCGCGCGATGGAATTAGTTGGACTTGCTGATCGTGCCGACAGCGTTATTACCGAACTGAGCGGCGGCATGCGGCAACGAGTCAGGCTCCGCGCAGCCCTCGTCCACGAACCAGAACTCCTGCTGCTAGACGAACCGACCGTTGGCCTCGATCCCGAACTGCGTGCAATGTTCTGGGATCACTTCAAGGGAATGACCGACTCAGGCACGACGATCCTGATCTCAAGCCACACGATGGACGATGCAGCTCACTGCGACTCGCTCGGATTCATGCGCGACGGCGTCTTCATCGCCACCGGAACACCCGACGAGCTACGCCAGACAACCGGCAAACCCAACTCCACGCTCGAGGACGCCTTCCTGCACCTGTCCCGGCAGAGTGAAGGTGCAGGAGTGGAAATCTAATGTCCATCGACAGAAAACTCGCAATCGCAGCGCGAATCGCCAGAGAAATCAGGCGAGACCGTCGATCGCTCGCAGGGAACACTTGAACGACTGCTCTCGACAGCAGTATCAAGATCCGATCTGCTTATCGGCTACCTCACCGGATTCCTCATCTTCGCCCTCGCCCAATCGATCATCATCCTGATGTACACCCTGTTCGTCGTAGACGTCGACTACGCCGGTAAGATCTGGGACATCATCGCGATACTCCTGATCGTCACCATCGCATCAGTCAGCATCGGAATATTCATCTCGACCTTCGCCAAAACGAATTCCAGGTCGTGCAGTTCATACCGTTGCTTATCGCCCCACAGATCTTCCTCTCTGGAATGATCCTCCCAACCTCACAACTACCCAAATACTTTCAGGTCGTCAGCGGAGCACTCCCCCTCACCTACGCAAACCGAGCCCTCCGAGAAATCATGCTCCGAGGCGCATCACTCTCCGACGTCTCAACCGAGATAGGCGTTCTAATACTCTTCGCAATCGGAATGCTCACCGCAGCCGCAATCACCGTCCGGAAAACCTGAGTTCGATAGCTACTCCACGATTCGCCCAACCAAAACACCACCTCACCCGCTTCAGTACTACAATTCGTGACCACGTTCGCATCTCGGCGACACGCGCATGGAAACGAACAAGTTACGGCTGGCTAAATCGACCATTCGAGAACACATGTCTACAAACACGCTTGCACACCTGCTCAACCCGTCGTCGTCCGCCGACGATTCAATCATCATCCCAAACGGCCCGACACTTTCTTACGCCCAGTACGCAGAACAGATCGAGCGTGTCGCAGGAATACTCGCGGGAGCAGGCGTAAAACCCGGTCGACCAGTTTCGATCGTACTCACCAACAACCTCGAATTCATGGTGCTGTTCCTCGCAGTCGCCCGAGCCGGAGCCGTGGCTGCGCCGCTCAATTCCGCTTACACGATCGATGAATTCAAGTTCTTCATGGAAGACGCTGACTCACAACTCGCAATCGTCCCACCCGGAGCGCATTTAGGCCGAGACGCCGCAACCCAACTCGGAATTCCAGTAGTCGACGCATCGCTCGATGGAAGCTCAGTCGTTCTCAGCAACGGCAGCGGAACCCTCACCAACTCAGCCGACGCTCAGCCACCGTCACCAGAAGATGTAGCCCTCTTCCTCCACACCTCAGGAACCACCAGCCGACCCAAGGGCGTACCGCTAACGCACGCCAACCTGATGAAGTCGATCAGCAATATCAAGAACCACTATGTGCTGACCCCCGAAGACACCTCAATCATCGTGATGCCCCTCTTCCACGTTCACGGCCTAATGGGCGCATCGCTCTCGACCCTGAACTCCGGCGGTTCACTCGTAATCCCCGAACGATTCTCTGCCTCAAACTTCTGGGGCCTCCAGAAAGACCATTCCGCCACGTGGTACTCGGCAGTCCCGACTATCCACCAGATTCTGCTCATGCGAGCCGACGATGACGACGCCCCTCGTGAGTCGTTCCGCTTGATCCGATCATGCTCATCAGCCCTCGCCCCGGCCGTATTCGAGCGACTCGAAGATCGCTTCGGCGCACCTGTCCTCGAAGCCTACGGAATGACCGAAGCATCACACCAAATGTCCTCCAGCCCGATGCCTCCCGGCAAACGAATCCCAGGCACCGTCGGTTTAGCAACAGGTGTCGAAGTTGCGATCATGGATATGGCGGCAACCGGCAAACTCCAGAAAGCCGGAGACATCGGCGAGATCGTCATCAAGGGCGAGAACGTCATGCACGGCTACAACAACAACCCCGAAGCCAACGCCGAAGCATTCGTCGATGGCTGGTTCCGAACCGGTGACCAGGGATTCCTCGACCCCGAGGGTTACCTCGCGCTCACGGGCCGCATAAAGGAACTCATCAACCGAGCTGGCGAAAAGATCTCACCTCTAGAAATCGACGGAATCCTCCTAAAGCACCCTGCGGTATCCGAAGCTGTCTGTTTCGCAGTTCCCGATGAAAAGTATGGTGAAGTCGTCCATGCGGCCGTCGTTCTGAACGGCGATGCTGATCAAGAGGCGATCCGCACGTACTGTCGTGAGCAGATGGCCGAGTTCAAGGTCCCAGATGTCGTATACATCGCCGATTCACTCCCAAGAACAGCAACCGGCAAAATCCAACGTCGACACATGGTAGCCGCCTTCGCCGAAGGCAAATAACGGCCCCCACCCGCCCAACTTCCCGACCGAAGCAAAGCGAAGTGGAGGGAACTCGACTGAACCAGCCGTACAGGCGATCAGATCATCGAGTTCGTAAGTTATCGCATCAAAAACCGCCTCCTCCCACCTGCTCGCAACAACCTCAATATTCCTAACATCCCACGCTTCCGCAGTCGCTATCAACTGCTCGCGCATCGCTTCAGACGGCTCGACAGCCGTGGCATGCACGCAATGCTCAGCAAGTGGAATCACCAATCGTCCACCACCAGCACCAACATCGAGTACCGTCTGATCCGGAGTTATCAGTTCAGCTAGGCACTCAACGGTATCGTCCTGAGATGGCTCGCCCTTCTTTGGCGGAACGAATCGATGGGCCACTGGCCGCCAGAAGTCGTCAGACGCCGACTCCTCGCGTATTCGATCAGACTGCGCATGCTCATCTTCGACGGTCTTCTGCCAGGCGATCCCAGTCTCTGTAACGTTTTGATCAGCCATTCCAGTTATTATCCACCACTGGTTATCCCCTGCAGTTGTCTGTTTTTCAGCACGAAAACACCCCACCTTGCATTCGGTTGCCGATAAGCTTGGTCACCGTTCGTAGGGTGAAAATTGCGATTGCAATAATCCCGATACTCGGATTATGCCAACGCATTTCGGGTTTACGCGCAATTCGGTGTGATATTCGTAAAAAGGTTTTCTTATGCTGTTAGGTGTTGCAGGTCTGGTCCCTGGAGACTGGAAATCGATCGATGGATCCGTTCTCGACAATGTCGCCGAACACGGCTTCAAAACAGTTCAAATACGAATCGATGATCCTCAGTCTCTAAAAGACAAAGACGTAAAACGTCTGAAGTCGATGTTCGATGCACGCGGCTTCGAAATGCCTCAAACCGTCGGCAACTACGGCGGCAACCTCATCGCAGAAGATGAATCCGTACGTAAGAACGAGATCAAATTCGTAAAGCGAATGGTGAACATCTCAGCACGACTCGGCAGCCCGAACACCTATCTCCGACCCGGCAGCCTCAATCCCAAAGGCGGCTGGACACCACATCCCAAAAACCACTCAAATGAAGTCTGGGATCGGCTCGTCGACAGCACCAAACAGATCTGCCAGGTAGCCGAAAACGAAGGAATCATGATCGCGGTCGAAGGCGGCACAGTCTGCCCGGTCGACACCCCTCAGCGAGTGAAAGATCTCATCGACGCCGTAGGTTCGAAAAACCTCGGCCTAAACATGGACCCCGTCAACTTCATAGGTTCGCTCGATATTGCCTACGACACCACGTCGCTAATCAACGAGTTCTACCGACTCCTCCCCGATCGAATCGTCGGTGCCCACGCGAAGGATTTCACGGTAGTCAGCACCTTGCTGCCGCATTTTGAAGAGTCGATCATCGGTCAGCCCGAAAGCATGCTCGACAACGAAGCGTTCCTCACCGGACTTCAAAAAGTGAACCCGAAAGCACACGTCCTCGTCGAGCACCTGCCAGACGACAAGATCCCCGTAGCCGCCGCAGGAATTCGCAAAGCCGCCGAGCGTGCCGGCATCGAATGGGACTAGAAGACACCGAATAATTGGTGTTTACGCCGACCCGAGATACCTGTAAAACCGATCAAAGACCTGCTCAGGCTTCCAAATAAAACAATCTGCCCGCGCCGACACTTCAGGAGTCAAACATGCCCGCCGATCTCTCCGGCAAGCGAATAGTCATCACAGGTGCCGCAACCGGCATCGGGCGATCAACCACACTCCGAGTATCCGCAAACGGTGCCAAAGTAGCAGCCTTCGACGTGAACGACGCCGACGGTTCGGCAACTGTCAGCGATGTGAACGAATCGGGTGGCGACGCCAGATACTGGCACGTAGACGTTCGTGATGAAACCGCCGTTTCAGGCGCAGTGGCGGCAGCAGAAACGTGGCTCGGTGGAATCGACGTGCTAATACACGTCGCCGGAGTACTCCAGGGTGCAGCAGTCGAACTCGACGAGTTTCCTGAAGACGTCTGGGACACCGTGATAGATATCAACCTGCGCGGCTCATTCACCATCTGCAAGTACGTAACCGGGGTCATGAAGAAGCAGAACAAGGGTGTCATCATCCTCACTGCATCCGGCGCGGGTGTTACCGGCGGAAGCTCGTCATTCGCTTACGGCTCTTCCAAAGGCGGCGTCCACGGGCTGTCACTCGTAATGGAATCCCATCTCGAAAAGTACAACATCCGAGTTAACGACGTGCTCCCCGGTTCAGTCTCGACCCCGCTCAAAGTGGCAAATGTCGAAGAGATGCACGAGAAAGGTGGAAAAGTCGGAAACCTCGAAGAAAAGATCAATTCGCTCGTCTCACCCGACGACATCTCAAAGGTCTACGCCTTCCTCGCCAGCGACGAAGCCAGCATGGTCAGAGGCAGCGTCCGAACACGCTAGCTCAAAAGCCTCTCCTGATTCCTCAACCTCGTCACCTACGAACCAACCGCTCAATCTCAGCCACCGTCTCGCCAACAGACATCGCCGAGTTGTCGATCACCGCAACATCAGACCTCTCGCGCCACCCCGCCATATCATCGTAAATAGTTCTCAGCATCTCATCAGGAATCTGCTGGCTGGCAGCACGACCTTTGTCGCGAGCGAATACAACCTCCCAATCCGGCATTAACGCCACCAGATCCACCTCGATCGGTGACATCACCCGGCGCCACGGCCCAAGTCCCACAGCCTCCCAGTCCGGAAATAACGCGTCGTCCACCACTACCTGGTAACCCGTATTCAAATACCGGGTCGCCACCGACGCAACATTGGCCCTCGCAATATCCAGCTGTACCTGAACCTCATCGTTCCACCCGTACTTGGGATCAATGAATCCGGTCTTCACCATATGACGAAACGAATCCAGCGATAGATGCACGCAACGTTCGTCCCGGGATGACGCCCACTCTGATGCCACAGTCGTCTTGCCTGCACCGGCCGGACCCGTAATCAACAACAATCGTGAACTCACGTCTCAGCTACTCCAAATACTCCACACAATTCGTTCGTCTCGAGGGCATTTCAAACGCAATCAAGAAGACAAAAATACTATCGCCTATCGGTAATTGTGTCCCACAGGAATACAATCTCGGCTCACAGCTACAAATCAATAACACAACTCGCAACAACCCCAACAGGCATTCCACTTGGCCAACACAATACAGCCCGACTACCACTACCATCTGAAAACCGCCTCAAATCCGGCTGTCAGCCCCAGCGATAAAGCAGTCGCGTTCACCGTTCACAGCTTCGAAGAAAATGCCAGCGAAGCCACCACCGATGTGTTCATCAAGAGCCTCGGCAATGCATCCGCGCTAACCCAGTTGACCGACTCGGGAACCGCTTCACTGCCTGCATGGTCCGCCGATGGCACGAAAATTGCCTATCTCGACGAAAACGACTCAGGCGTAAAACAGATATTCATCAAACTCGCTGCCGGTAGCGATGATGACCCTGTCGCGCTGACCTCCCAGATAGCCGAAGTCGATGCCCTCGCATGGTCACCCGACTCCAAAATGATCGCATTTCGAGCACTAGTGCCAGGCCAGAACGAACTCGCGACGATCAACGCCGAACCCGGCATGCCCGAAATCAAAGTCGCCCGCCGTATTCGATATCGACAAGACGGCGTCGGCTGGCGCGGCGACTCCTTCTATCACCTGTTCGTTCTCAATATCGCCTCGAAAGAGGTAACCCAGATCACCAGTGGCGAAGGTGACGACGGCAACCCAAACTGGTCGCCCGACGGCAAACAAATCGCCTACATCACTGATCAAAACAGCGAACGAGAGACCTCCTCACACACCGAACTGTTCGTAGTAAACACCGACGGTACATCTCGCACCCAGTGGTCCGGCGATATGTTCATGGTCGAATCAGTCGCATGGTCACCCGATTCAAAGCGAATCGCCGTTACAGGCGGTCGAGACAAAGCCGAAGTTGGCGGATACGGCCTCATAACCCAATCGAGCGCGTACATGCTCGAACCCGGATCCGAACCGGTAAAACTCACCGACGATTCGATGCGCCCACAAACCACCGGCGGCGGATTTCCGTTCAGCGCAAACAGCGCGTTCATGAAATGGACCGACTCTGCCGGAATCGTACTCGGAGCCGATTCAAGAGGCCAGTCGTACATCTGCGTCATCAATCCCTACTCACCAGGTGAATTCCGTCTTGTAACGGGTGACTGGCAGTTCTCCGAAATGACCACCAGTTCGGAAGCTGGATTCGCCATAGTCACCTCCAGCTCACCAACCTCACACGGTGAACTGCACCTCGTCGATACCCATTCAGGAGACGTCCGCAACATCACCAACCTCAACTTGGGATTCTTCGACGATCACAAGGTAGCGTCGCTTGAAAAATTCTCGATGCAACGAGACGGATTCGAGATCGAAACACGAGTCTGGCTCCCAGCCGATTTCGATCCTTCGAAGAAATACCCGCTGCTGCTCGACGTCCACGGCGGACCCCACAGCGCGTTCTTCGACTCGTTCTACCCAATTCACCAGGTAGCAGCAGGCGCCGGTTACGTTGTCGTCGCGCCAAACCCCCGCGGATCCTGCACCTACGGACTCGACTTTGCCACAGCCGTTCATGGCGACTGGGGAGGCGGCGACTATGAAGACGTGATGGCCGCCATGGAACATGTAGCCGCTCGCGATTACATCGACGAGACCAAAGTGGTAATCCACGGATCAAGCTACGGCGGGTTCATGGCAAGCTGGGCTGTAGGGCATACAGATCGTTTCAATTCCGCCGTCATCGCAGCCCCAGTGACCAATCTGGAGAGCTTCTACGGAACGTCCGACATCGGCGTGAACTTCACCGAAACCCAACTCAGAGGCGAACGCTTCGAAGCAATCGAACAATATCGCGAACATTCACCGCTCACATACGCACGAAACGTGAACACCCCAGTGTTGCTGTTGCACGGAGAAAACGACGCACGCGTACCCATCGAACAATCAGAACAGTACTTCGTAGCACTCAAACGTCGCGGTAAGGAAGTCGAGTTCGTAAGACTCCCCGACACCAGCCACGGGGTGTTCAGAGCCAAGCACCCCGTAATCCGCAAAGAATACTTCCGAAGAATGTTGGAGTGGTTCGAACAACACGGTTCCTGATGCAATCACGTGTCGATGGGTTGAACTTAACGCCTACGTGTTGGGCGCAAACCCAATCAACCCATCGCTGCTTCTAACAGTGGAAGTTCATCCCATGACTGGTGGATTATTAACAAAAAAGGGCCGATGCGTTGCATCGGCCTCGTTTTAATACTTAGACGGTTGACTAGGCAATCATCTGAATCGGTGGATTAGCACCACCCATCGACTGCTCAACTTCACCCTCGTGAATCGGCAGCTGGCCGGTCGACTCAAGGTAAGTAAGAATGGCGAATACTCGTCCATGCCTCTCACCGTTTGAGTTGAAGCCCAACTTCGCCAACACACTGCTGATGTGGTGCTCAACAGTACGCGGCTGGATAAACAGAGCTTCGGCAATGGCACGATTAGAGTGAGCCTTTGCCATAAGACCCAGAACCTGTAGCTCCCTAGGGCTCAGATTCTTTAGCGCACCACTAAGCCGAACGCCTTCATCAGAAGTCAGTTTCGACACCATCGCTGGGTCGAGAACTGTGCGTCCAGCAGTAACATCCTCAGTGGCAACGGCGAACTCTGGCGAGCCGACGATCACGATCAAAGCGTGATCGAACTAAAACCCGGAACCATCTGCGACATACCCCTCGGCACCCGCTTCCAATTCCGCACCACTGGCAACACGCCTCTTGAAATAGTCATCACCACAACCCCGCCCTGGCCCGGCGAACAAGAAGCAGTCCAAGTAGATGGCGTCTGGACGCCCACCGTTTAGGCACCCCGGAACTAGCCAGCAACCTGCACTGTCATCCTGAACTTGATTCAGGATCTGTGCCAAACGCCAACAACCGTCGACAAAGTACGAATCTCCCCCTCCCGCTGGTAGAGGGAGCCAACAACTCCACCCACCCCTTCAGCATCCTGGGCCCCGTCGAAGGGTCCTCCCCAAAACCCGCCAATGGCGGCTTCAACATTCCTACACATTTTCTGAACAGCTTCCACACATTCGTTTTCTAAAGTTGTACCCAGGCAACCAACCCCGCCGTTCACACGGCTGAAAGTTTACAGAAAATGTTCAAACGAAAACTCATGCTCGGCACCACAGCAGGCCTCATCGTAGCCCTCGCAATCGCCGGAGCAGCATTTGCAGACGAAGGCCCAGCCGACGGCGGACCACGTGACTCGATGAAAGATCGAGTAGCCGAAATCCTCGGCATCGAACGCGATGACCTCGACTCAGCCATGAACACCGCTCGTGATGAGCACAAAGAGGCAAAGCAAGACGAACGACTCGCAACTCTCGTTGAGAACGGCGTCATTACTCAGGAACAGGCCGACGAAATCGACGTTTGGGAAGACTCCAAACCCGAAATCATGGACAACCTGAAGAAATTCGCCCGTGAGTACGGCCGAGTAAAGGGCGACCTCGAAGCCACTCTAGCCACTCTCGTAGCGCAGGAAGTCATTACACAGGCCGAAGCCGACGAAGTCATCGCCTGGACCGAAGCCAAACCCGAGTACCTCGACGAACTACGCGAAGAGATGCGTGGTGCCAAAGATCACGACGGTGAAGGCGAAGGCCGAAGAGGCCGACACCCCCACAGCCGTCACCACACCAAGGGAAACGGACCCCGCGGAAACTTTGGCCATCAAGGCGAAGTAGCTCCCGATTCCGGAACCGGCACATCGTTCACATTCCCCGACGGATCCGAGGTAAATCTCTAGACGTAAGTCTTCTAGTGGTCCTCCAAACCGCCAAGCGCTCCCGATCTCCTGACGGGAG
>Ga0209402_10005798_pt1 | contig 10900 bp, 9 predicted proteins | sample ArcticOcean_MG_C_3_FD_187437 | JGI IMG/M metagenome (GOLD analysis project Ga0209402, IMG submission 187437) | Marine microbial communities from western Arctic Ocean - ArcticOcean_MG_CB8_126 (SPAdes) (version 2) | ecosystem: Environmental > Aquatic > Marine > Oceanic | place: Arctic Ocean... | reverse complement strand
TCCCCAGCATTATTCGAGTCGGCCGCAGTCGGTCGTCCCGCCAACAGACATCAGCCGGTCCTTCAATTCCCCGGCCGACAGTGACGCTGGCCGACAATCGCTGAATGTTGGTAGCTCTAGCTCTCAAACTCCCGCCTCCTTCCCCCTTTGAAATATGAAAGCGTCGTCGGCGCACACACCGGTGCAACGCCGGTAGGCCGCGACGCGTAGCGACCATCCTCTCGACCGAGTCCCCCTCGGTTCACAACTCTTCCCCCCTCCGCGGCACCGGTATCATACCGGTGCCCAAATTTTTGCGCGGCGCAAAAATACGTGTTCTTCATGAACAACCAGTCCGCCGCGCAAGCTAGGGTTTTCCCGTGCATTCGACCCTTGCTTGCGCTGTGGGCTGGTAACGCGTTGTGTAGGCGAGAATGTTTCATCACTGCATGTTAAAGTGGACGAGTTGAAGTCACGACGCCAGTTTGACTTCCGCCGTTCTACTTTGAGATGCCTCACATGCAGCAATCCGTGCCGCCAACTTTCAGACATCGCGCCGTCTTTCGATGTCTGTTGGTGGCTGGTTCGTTTCTTTTCGCCATCGCGAGCGCTGAAACTGTCGTGCGGCTGATGGGCGAGGTTGATTCGGACGGGAATTTCTCTTTTCAGGGACATCCTGTCGGCCGCCGCATTCCCCCGGTGACTGCCATCACCGCGACTCTGGAAAAATATCAAACGACCAACACCACCCGGATGATCTACGACGCGGAAACCGGATGGAAGCCGCGGCCGCACATCAGCACCCACGGGGGCAACTACCGCTACAACGCCGCCGGTATTCGTTCGCCCCCGAAAGCCTATGATCTCCAGCCAGCAGACGGAACGCTGCGCATTGCGCTCTTCGGCGATTCCTTCACGCACGGCGACGATGTTGCCTTCGAAGAAACCTGGGGAGCGATGCTCGAAGAGAAACTCAACGAGATGGGCATCGCTGCCGAAGTGATCAACTTCGGTGTTTCTGCGTATGGTATGGATCAGGCGTTTCTGCGCTGGAAGACTCTCGGCCGCAGCTATTCTCCACACATTGTGTTGTTTGGATTTCAGGCTGAAAATGTCAACCGCAACGTGAACATGCTCCGGGCTTTTTATGCGGATGGCACTGGCATTCCGTTTTCGAAGCCGCGTTTTGTGCTCGACGACGATGGCACTTTACGATTGATCAACTCGCCGACGCTCTCTTTGGATCGCGTGCCAGAAGTGATGGCCGACATGGACTCGTGGGGGCTGGCCAAATATGAGACGTTCTACCACAAAGAGAGATTTGCGAAGAGGTTCTGGCATTCCAGCCGCGCGCTGTCGTTTGCAGTCGAACGCCTCTCGAATAACGAACCGAGTCGCCGCATCGCGCCGTATCGGCTCGACGGTGAACCGGCTCGCGTCACATTAGCACTGCTGAGCGAATTTCGCCGCGACGTTGAACGGCACAACGCCCAATTCGACATTGTCCATCTGCCGAAAGAGTCCGATCTCAACCGGCTACTAAAGAAGCGCGGTTGCGTCTATCAGCAACTCCTCGAACGAGTCGGTGAACAGCAAACACTTATCGACCCACAAACACAATTGCTGAACGCGGCCCGCGCCGAATCGCTGGAGTCGCTGTACCAACGGCACTATTCGGCCAAGGGAAACAGCATCATTGCCGAAGTGATCGCCAAATTCCTCGCAACGACGCTGCCCAACACACGTTGAGGGATTTCGTCCGCTAGAATAGATGACTATCGCGCTGAACTCCTCCGACGAAAACGACGATCGAATGTCCCATCCACCGATTCTGCAGGCGGATAACCTCGGGCGCTGCGCCGCCGATGCCCATTGGCTGATTCGCAACGTCTCACTGTCGGTCTGCCGCGGGCAACAATGGGCCGTCACCGGTCCGACGGGATGCGGGAAGACGGTGCTGCTGCGGACGCTTGCCATGCTCGACCAATTCGATGAGGGCCAACTCTTGTGGAACGGCGCGGAAATCTCGAACGAGAAAGTGCCGTCATTTCGCCGCAGCGTGGTCTATCTGCATCAGCGGCCGGCGCTTGTCTCAGGGTCGGTGGAAGACAACTTGCGGCTACCGTTTCAATTGGCGCAGGCCGACGGTGTTTCGTTCGACCATGATGCCGTTATGCAATCGTTGCAGCAGCTTGGCCGCGACACTGCGTTTCTGAAAAAGTCGAGCGATGATCTTTCCGGAGGCGAGGCACAAATTGTCGCGTTGCTGCGGGCGATGCACGTCGATCCTGCGATTCTGTTGCTCGACGAACCGACCGCGGCGCTCGACGCCAACGCGACCCAAGCGGTGGAATCGCTCGTATCGCGATGGCTCAACGATTCGCCCACAACGCGGGCCACACTCTGGGTGACTCACGATACTAGTCAACTCCAACGGGTGGCCGACCAGGTATTGGCAATGGAATCGATCTCTGAAACGGAGCAGGGCGATGATTGACGGACCGGCCGACCTCTCCTACCTCAATATCCTGGCAGCCGCTTGCTTGATCCTCGCCAACGGGCTGATTTCGCTGGCATTGCAGCTCAAACTCGAGCGGCGACTGGCGATTGCTTCGCTCCGCACCATCATGCAGTTGCTGGCAATCGGCTATGTACTCGCATGGTTCTTCCGGCCACAGACGCCGTGGTTTGCCGTCGCCTTGCTGATGCTGCTGATGTCGCTGATAGCGGGCGTCGCCGCCGTGCGCCGGGTCGAGTGGCGTTATGTCGGAATCTGGCTGAACAGCATCGTTGCCGTTCTCGCCAGTTCGTGGTTGGTGACAACCGTCGCGCTGACCGTTGTGATTCCGCCTGCAGTCTGGACAAACAATATCGCCCAGTATGCCGTCCCGTTGATGGGAATGATTCTCGGCAACACGCTGACCGGCATCTCACTTGGCATCGACCGGCTCGGTGAGGAACTGGCTGGAAAGAGAGACCGCGTTGAAATGTTGCTGACGTTGGGGGCCACGCGTTGGGAGGCGGCTCGCGAACCGGTGAGGCAGGCGGTACGGACCGGCATGATTCCCATCATCAACTCGATGATGGTCGTCGGCGTCGTCAGCCTGCCGGGAATTATGACCGGACAACTTCTCTCTGGCGCCGATCCGTTGATCGCCGTCAAGTATCAAATCGTCATCATGTTTCTCATCGCGGCGGGAACCGCGCTCGGAACAATGACCGCAGTCCTATTGAGTTACCTGCGGCTGTTCAACCGGCGGCACCAGTTTCAGCACGGCAAGTTGAGCAGACGTTGAATGAGGGCGTCACTTGACCGGCAGTTCCGTCATGAAGCTGCGCAGCTTCGCTTCGGGATACAGGCAGAACGGCAATTCGCGATTTGTTAGATTTGCGTTGGCCGCCAACTGCTGTGCGACATCAGACAGTTCTGCTTCGATCTGTTGTCGTTTCTCGACCGTCAACTCCGAAAGACGGCCACCAATTTCTCGTAGGCGACGAAATCGATCGTGGTTACTCCGCGAGCGAAGACGGCGCTGACGACGCGAAAGATTGCCCGCCGTCGCATTCTTTTGTTCGGCGATCAATTGCTGCTTTTCGGCAATCAGCGAATCAACATTCTCGCTGTTGCTCTCTGTCAAATGGCGGTCGGAATTGTACTCCAGGTCGCGTTGCAGACGTCGCCGGCGGGTGACATCGTCAGTCGAAACGGCGAACGGCTCGGCTAGCGGCAAATGCAAAGTGGCCGACAATGTCAGGAATGACGGCGGAGCCAACCGGTAAAAGCGGTGGATTATCCGGTCGGTCATCTCGTCGTATTTCGATCCACCGATCCCGTGCACGAACAGGTCGGACAGGCACAAGCGGGAAAATAGTGTCGTTGTCAGAGCGCGAGTTCTCAGTCGAATTCCCCGCTGCGGCAATTCACGCAGCACTTCGACCGCACAACAGGCTTCGCCGTCCGGTGACAACGGCAACGTCGCAAACGTTTCTTTGCCGTCGGACAAATGAATTTCGCGCCCTACCTGTTTGGCGAACGCTCGCTGGCGTTGATCTTCGCCCGCTCGCCATACCCAGAACGGAGCTTCCAGCCAGCCATCATGTTCCGCGTTCAATTCGGGTACGGGATGCGTTCGACTGCGAATTCGGTTCACCTTGCGAAACTCGCCCAGTACCTCGTTATGCACGTCGCGAAAACGCGGCAGTTCAAGCAATAAATGACTGGCGAACCATAAAAACGGGTCCATTTGACAGACACGGCTAATCGGCAGTTCCAGATTCTCGCAGCCCCAACGCCGTTCCTGTCGATGCCGCGCCGCGGTCAACGCATCACGTAGTGATCCGCTCGCATTGGCAACGCGAACTGCGTCGGGCCACATACCGCTGAGCAACGGTTCGATATTCCAAATCGACATCAGCGCGCCGATACGATCGCCGAACGATGCGAACAACTGGCTGTTAGCGACCGTGGCTTCCTCCCAAGGCTGGGGCGGTCGTTCGTCGTCGAAGGGGACCATCTCAATCTGCGGGGAGTTGCGGTCGCCGAGGGGCACACGTATTTGTGTCGATGAGAGGGTGTCGTTATCGACAATGAGATTGAGCGCCGTGCCACCGCAACTTTTCGCCAATGCCCCGACCGCAAAATTCTTCACCCACACGCCGGGGTGAAACAGCGAGGGTTGATGTCCCGCCACCAGCAGCAGACCGTCCGCTGGATCGGATATCGGTTCACCGGTCAGTTCGGATGTGTACTGACGGGCCGCCTGAAGAATGTCGTTTTTCGACCATTCCCGCAGTTGCGCGATTGTCCGGCCTGACAGGTCGGTTGATGTTTCGTCGAGCCGGGCGACGTTGTTTCGGGCTTCCTCAATGACGGTCGACAATTCCGGACGAGCGAACAGTGTTTCGTCGTCGCGCGGAACGCGCAATTGTTGTTTTATCCACGGTGGCTCAACAGGCGCAGTGGACTCAAACATCGCGTTATGGCCGGTGGGAATTGAACAGGCGGGCATAAAAGCTCAAATGGAGAATGCAAAGGGTGCCACTGGCGTGTCGCCAGTGCATCGCGGTGGGGACTGGCGAGATGCCAATGGTACGCTCAACAGGGAGTCCGATGAAAAAGGAGCAAATTAAGAACCGGCGGAACAAGGCAACGACAATGCGGTCATCTCGCGATCCAGCACTTCACCATAGTATGCCATACGACGACGGGAGTCGTCGAGCGAGCCGCCAAACGATCGCTCCTCTTCGAGATAAACCAACGGCACCGGGAACTCGACAATTCGCATTCGTGCCGCCACAGCCTGAGCCCACAATTGCAGCGGCATGGCGTAGCCCAGTTCGGTAATCTCGAACTGCGGCAGCGCGGCAACCCGGTATGCCTTAAAACCGCAGAACGAATCGGTCAGCTCAAGCCCCAACCGCTCGTTGATGACCTGCGTGATCTGCATGTTAATCTTTCGCCGCTCTTCCGGCGGCGCGCTGTTGCCTTCGAATGTCTGGAGATAGCGACTGCCGGAGACGATATCGATGGCCGGTTGACCGGCCGGATAGACGGCTTCGGCCAGTTCCGGTATCAACCGCGGCTCGTGTTGACCGTCACAATCGATTGTCACTAACACGTCGAACTCTTCTTCGACGGAATACTCAAACGCAGTTCGCAGCGCGGCACCGTACCCCAGGTTCTTTTCATGCGTGATGATTCTCACATCGGTCTGCGTCGAAAGGACTTCTGGCGTCCGGTCGGAAGATCCATCATCGACGACGAGAATGTCGTCGCCATATTTTCGCACCTCATCGAGTACCGCCAGAATGTGCGACTCTTCGTTGAAGACCGGCAATGCGACGAGTGTTCGGCGTGCAGGCATCGGCTATGGGCTTTCGTTGAGGCAGGCGAACGACAGATTTTAGGCCGATGTGTCCAAACCTGCTTGGGCAGAGGCCGTGGTTTCACTCCACACGCGGAGTTTTGTCGGCGCGCGAGCTGTTTGACATCCATTTTAGATGCCGCACAATCCAAGTCAACCGGCCCGCGCAGCTCCTGAGATCGCGTGAATGGAACGGGCTGGGGTGACCGCAGGGAGGAAAGCCCCAGCGAACGTCAGAAAAAGACCGCTCCATAGGTTGTCGGCAACAGATGACAATCTACAATGGCCGATGTGACGCGGGGTGGAATCATTCGCCAGCCGCCGGAAGCCGAAATTCAAGACGACGTTCGCTCTGAGGAGAGACAATCATGGCCTATTCATTACCAGAACTGCCCTACGGCTACGATGCGCTGGAACCGCACATCGACGCTCGCACGATGGAAATCCACCACTCGAAACATCATCAGGCCTACATCGGCAAGGCAAATGCTGCGCTGGAAGGGCATGACGATCTGGCTGGAAAGTCGATTGAAGATCTCGTCAGCGATCTGGCGGCTGTCCCCGAAGGCATTCGCGGTGCCATTCGCAATAATGGCGGTGGACATGCAAACCACTCACTGTTCTGGACTGTGATGAGTCCCGATGGTGGCGGAGAGCCGAGCGGTGAACTCGCCGACGCAATCAACGCAGCCTGCGGCAGCTTTGCCGATTTCAAAGCGAAATTTGCGGCGGCCGCTGCCACACGATTTGGAAGCGGCTGGGCCTGGCTGTCGTGCGATGGCGGAAATCTCGTCGTCGAAAGCACCGCCAATCAGGATACGCCCCTCTCTGAAGGCCGCACACCGATTCTCGGCCTCGATGTTTGGGAACACGCTTACTATCTGAATTACCAGAACCGCCGTCCCGATTACGTTTCGGCATTTTGGAACGTCGTCGATTGGGACGAGGTCGCTCGCCGATTCGCCGCTGCGAAGGCGTAGGGTCTACCTAATCCGCACAGTGTTAAGCAATCTGAAAGCTCGGCTGCCCAACGGCACGCCGGGCTTTTCTTTTTTCACACGCACAGTGCCCTGTGCGAAGTCAGCAGCCCGGCCGCAATTGCCGATACTGAAACAAGGTGAGAAACGATTCGTAGGCATCGGACATATCCAGTTGCCCGGATTGATCCGTCGCCACTATGTTTGGATAAATCGCTGTGAGACTCCGCAGAAAACTCCTCGTGGTGCTGCTCTTCGCGGCTGTCGGCATCTCGGCCGGATGTCGCAGTGGTGTCTCTGCGCATGGTCACTCGTTGTCGATGTTTCTCGTGCCGATGTACAAACAGCCCGTCGGCTTCAGCAGCACCTACAAAGAACATCTCTCGATGAAAGCGCCGGTTGCCGAATACACAGTTGGCGAACTGAGTGGTGCAACTCTGCAGCCAATTGCTCCGACTGCCGAGAACTCAACCGCGCCCTCCGGCAAAGTCGTCTTTCCCCAACCCTGCGGCCCGGAATGTCGACGAGCTCTCGCCGATGGTCAAAGGGTTTCAGTTCGCTCAGCGCCAATCGGCAATCGCGTTTCAAAGCGTTACGACCTGATCGCACCGCAATAGCGGCTGCCTAGTAAGCGACCGCATAACCGTCGCGTCGCGGATCGGCACCGGCGAGGCGTGCGTTCGACTGCGGGTCGATCATCACCGATTGTCCGCCCCCCACCATCATCGAAAAGTCGCCCAGCAGTTCGAGTTCGTGTCCACGGGCAGTCAAGTCGTCGCGCACAGCAATGGCAACACGGTCTTCGATCTGCATTTTCGTGTCTTCGTAAAGTCGAAATCGTGGCGCCTCGATCGCCATTTGTGGATCGGCACCGAACTCAACGACATTGAGCAGCATCTGCACCGTTGTCTGCAGAATACCGTAGCTGCCGGGCGTCGCGATCGAAAACCAGAACTTTCCGTCGCGGAAGACCTGCACCGGCGACATGCAGCACGACCAACGTTTGCCCGGCTCGATCAGGTTGGGAGTGGGACACGCAGGATCGATCTCGGTCCAGAACACAAAATTATTCAACGTGATGCCGGTCTCGGGGACAACAACGCCCGAACCAAAACCGTTCCCCAGCGACTGCGTAATGCTTGCGACATTCCCCTGGCCATCAACGGCCGACAGGTGTGTCGTCAAACCGTCAATCTTGCCCGGTGAAACAATCTCCTGGCTTCGCGGGCCGCGCCAGCGCTCGCCTTCGCTTCGCGATGCGGCCTCTTTATTGATCGCTCCGCGTCGTGCGGCGATATATTCTTCCGACAGCAACCGCTCCAAAGGGATGTCGATGAAATTCGGATCACCGCACCACTCGATACGGTCGGCCGTTGCCAGTTTCATCGCTTCGCTGAGCAGTTGGATATAGTCGAGCGAATTATGTCCGAGTGATTTCAGATCGGTCGCTTCGATCAACTTCAAAGTTTGCAGTATCTGAAAACCTTCGCAATTCGGCGGACACGTCTTGATATCGACGCCACGGTAATTGATGCCGACAGGTTCCTCCCAGGTCGGTTCGTATCCCGCCAAATCGTCGCGCGATAGCAGGCCTCCTTGTGACTGGATGTAGTCGGCGATTGTCAGCGCCAGCGGACCACGGTAGAAATAGTCAGCTCCGTTTCGTGCAATCGCACGCAACGACTTCGCCAGATCGGGCTGCCGCAAGATGGCACCGATTTGCGGTGACACGCTGCCGTAAACTTTCTGGCCCGGTTCGTTCAAGCGGGGCAGGGCGGCCTCGATCATTCGTGCGTTCAGCGGATGCAGCGGAAACCCGTCCTCTGCCATCGCGATGGCCGGCGCAAATACGTCGTCGGCCGATTTCGTACCGTGTTTCTCCAACGCTTCCAACCAACCCGCCACATTGCCCGGAATGAGACACGATGAGGGACCTCGATCTTGGGTCTCCGGAGTGAAGCGATCCGGCGTGGCAGCGGCCGGCGTGTTGCCGCTGAAATTCAGCACCTTCGTTTCGCCATCTGCCAGATGCAGCAGCAGAAAGCCAACGCCGCCGACGCCGCTCATGTAGGGTTCAACAACATTCAGGGCGGCAGCCGTCGCGACAATTGCATCGACGGCGTTTCCGCCGCCACGCAAAACATCCAACCCCACCTGACTCGCCAGCGGATGCGCCGAGGCGACCGCACCGTTCATCCCAGCCACAACGGGCCGCATCCTGTTGCCGATCATGCGTTCTGCCTATCCGGTGAGAATCGAAGTTGTCAAATCAGCCGTGAAGTTCATGTCCCAACGGCGAGAATAACCGACGCCGCGATGCGAGGGAATGGAATCTCAGAATCCGTCAATGTGAAATTGCCAACCTGTCGTTGCAGAACGGCGACAATCACAGGCCGATCGCGTCGGCGTCGAGGCCGGTCTCTGAATCAAACAACGTCCATTTATTTTCCGGCACGCCATCAAAAGCGATCCGGAATCGATCGCAGTCGCGTTGTTCGCCGGTCACGTTACGGATGTAAATGTGGCGAACCTGCGCGGAGTAATCTCGTGCCAGGCCCGCGTACATTTCCGGATCGCGTTCGCCGGAATCGCCCACCAACACGAATTGGCGACGGGGGAAGTCGTGTAGTAGTTTCTCGGCGACTTTTCGTTTCGCGACATCTGTGTCGGTCAAAAAGTCGATGAGTGAACGGTCTTTGACTCGGAAATTACGCAGATGAACGCTCCCGGCCGCAAAACGCTGGTCGGCCAACAACGCCGATAGTGGATCGAACAGCTGCCACGGGCTGGCCGAAACATAGTGAAACGATGCGCCCGCGCTCGCCCAATGGCGATACGCATCGGCCATCTTCGGTGCGGCTCGAAAATCCCGGACGAATGTGTTTGCGAACAATTCTCTGCGGTTGGTGACCTCGGAGATCTTGATCGTGTCGTCGATGTCGGAAACGATCGACACGCCCTCTTCACCAATCAACCGCACTTCGCCTGCGGGTGTGCGTTCGCTCGCGCCCTGGCTGAACACCGAAAATGGAAGCGACTCATCGGGAGATGCTGTTGCAGGTGATGGCAGACTGTTATCCGCAATATCGAGGGTTACGTGAAAGTGTCCATTCGGATTTGAGGCCGGTAGATCGTGAATCACCTGGCCCAATTCAACCGAAAAACGGCGGCCGCGTTTGTTGTCGAACAGAAACGGTCGCAAACGGCCCTTCAATGTGACGCTGGCCATCGTGTCGCGATCGATCCGGGCCGCGCGTCGCAGCAGGCTCAACACCGCTGCGCGTCTCAGCGAATTTTCCTTCGGCCGATAAACCCAACCATGCACGGTCACTTTCCAACCGCCCCCTTGAGGATTGCGGCAGCCGTAGGTGGGAAAGAACGTGATCGTCTCGCCGTCGTGGGCTGCCGAAGCAAGCGGTTCGTTTTTCTGAAAGTCGTTCACTGACACGCCGTTGGGTTTTCCTGACAGATTCGCGCGAATTGTCCCCACAGTCGATCCACGTGCAGAGACTTGCCGCCTATAATACCCGCACTGTCAACAGGCTGACCCCGCTACGAGGTTCCGAAAGTCAGCATCAGATATTGACCAATGGCACTCATCAACGAACGCCACAAATTATTCCCACAGGGATTCTCCGTTATGGAAACAATGAAAGCTCTCGTCAAGAACAAACGCGAACCCGGTTTGTGGCTGGAAGAACTGCCGATTCCACAATACGGCATCGACGATGTTCTCATCCGCATCGACCGCACCGGAATCTGTGGCACCGATCTGCACATCTACAACTGGGACGATTGGGCGCAGAAGACAATTCCCGTTCCCATGGCCGTCGGTCACGAATTCGTCGGCACGATCTGTGAAATCGGCGACAACGTCCGGGATTTCAAGCCGGGCGACATTGTCAGCGGCGAAGGACACGTCGTCTGCGGACATTGCCGCAACTGTCTGGCCGGGCGTCGTCACTTGTGTGCCGACACCAAGGGCATTGGTGTGAATCGGCCCGGTGCGTTTGCCGAATATCTCTCGTTGCCCAAGACCAATGTCTGGTATCACGAAAACGTGATCGACGCGGATGTGCA
>Ga0209402_10005790_pt1 | contig 10913 bp, 27 predicted proteins | sample ArcticOcean_MG_C_3_FD_187437 | JGI IMG/M metagenome (GOLD analysis project Ga0209402, IMG submission 187437) | Marine microbial communities from western Arctic Ocean - ArcticOcean_MG_CB8_126 (SPAdes) (version 2) | ecosystem: Environmental > Aquatic > Marine > Oceanic | place: Arctic Ocean... | reverse complement strand
AGAACTTGTGCTTTACAAAAAACACCTGAACTTCTTGGATATACTGGTAGTCTATTCCATGAAGTAGCAAGTGCTTCAGATGGAATTAGTTTAGCTTTAGAGAGTGCAGATAACTTTTCAACAAGCTCAAAAATTGTATTGTATGGTCTTGCAAAATAGATATATGTGTTAATATAGGAGAGATATGGCAACATTAGAAGAACTAACAGTAGAAACTACAGCAGAAATTGAAGCTAGAAAACCATTAAAAGCAAATGTAAATGGTGTGGATAGAGACTTTACTGATGAAGAATATGCACAAGTTATTACAGACGTAGCCAATTCTAAATATGAGAAACAAGAATATGGTTATAAGAGTAGTAGGAGTGGTGCTTATGGTTCAATCGGTGACCAACTTGATATGCAGTATCACGACTTAGTTGATGATACTACAACTTGGAAAGACCACGTAGCAAAAGTTAAATCAGATAATCCAAAACCATAATTAATATGTTATAATCCATGAAATGGATTGTTTAACTGATGACTCACAATGACTCTAAAAGAAATACTTCTGTGGCGAATGGATTTACTACTAAAGAAATGCTACATATCATCAAGGAGGATGTCACGAAATTACATGAGAGGATTGATTTCCTACATGAAAAGATTAATAAGACACCTACAAGACAAGAGGTTGTCGGATGGTTAGTCGCAATAACTAGTGCAGCAGCGTTTTTAAATAGTATAATGTAAGCATGTGTCCATGCAAAGGAAACTGTGGGTGTGGAGGCTCATGAGTTTTATAAAGAATACAAAAGAATATGATGAGAAATTCATACTACCTGATAGTTTGTTAGAAAATGTACCCAAGGTTGAATTTGTTGACCAATCAAAAGACTTTAAGGATGACGATTGTGGAGATAGTTGTACATTATAACTGAGGGGTAATGTGTTACATAAATTCAATACATTTGCCAGACTCCTTATTGTTGGGCTTTTAATATATCCTGTACCAGTATATGCAGACAATCATATAGCAACAGAAACAGAAACATTTGATGGTACTAATGGTGCATTAGTTACAGACTTAACAGTACCTACAGGTTCAGATGTTGCATCTAGGAACGACCAGAACTGTTGTGGTATAGGAGGACAATACTTCTTTAGCTTGAAAGATAACTATGCAGGTGGACAACAAGCTACTTCTTATACCTTTACATTACCTAATGACCACGACATAACCGAAATAGGATTTAGAATGTCAGGTGTTAATTTTGCTTATACTATTCAATACAACTATTCAAATGATACAAATGAAACCTCAAACCATAATGCACAGAGTGGTTCTTCATACGAGGATTTAACTAAAACTGTAACAGGTAAGTATATAGTTAGTTTTATTGTTACAGTATCTGATTGGTCTGGAATAGATACTATATATTGGAAGTATGATTCAACTCCACCTACTACAACAACTACTACTCTTAGTCCAGTAGAGATAGAAAAGAATAATAACTTTGCAGAAACAGGTGTACTTGAAACTAATGATGAAAGAGTAGTAAGAGAATATGTTAATGCTCAAGATTGGGAAAGAGATAATAACCAAGCAGAAACTGGACATTGGGAATTAGATTCTGAACGTAGAGATAGAGAAGCAGCAGAAGTTCAAGCTGAAATTGAAGCTATTGAAGCTGCTCGTATTGCTGAGGAGGAACGTATTGCTGCTGAACTTGAAGCTGAACGTTTACGCTTAGAGGAAGAGGCTCGGCTTATAGCTGAAGAGGAAGCTCGTTTGGAAGCTGAACGATTAGCTGCTATAGAAGCTGAGAAAAAAGCTATTATAAAAGCTGAGTTAGAAGCTGCTTTAGAATTAGATGTCGAATTAAATGAAGAGGAGCTTGAAGAATTTATTGAAGTTATGGAGGAAATTGAAGTAGCTTTAGAGGAATTAGATATTGAAATTATTGAAGAAGTTATTGAAATTAAAGAAGTTGATATAGAAGTAATTCAAGAAGTGATAGCTCCTACTACAACTACCACTACAACAACGACTACTACTATCCCTCCTCCTGCAGAAGAGATTAATGAACTTACTGAAGAAGAAAAAGAAGCTGTCCAGGAAGTTGTTGATACTATAGAGGAATTGGATACATTAACTGAAGAGGAACAAGAAGTTGTTGCTGAAGTATTAGGTGTTAAAACAGAGGAGTTAGAAATTGTAGCTGTACTTATAGAAGAGGAACCTACTGTAGCCCAGGCCGTCCAGGAGTTCGTTGAGAGAGCAGCACAAGATGATAGTGAGGAATACACCCTAGCTGATGCCATAGTAGAAGTTCAGACTGAAGAATTTTTCTCTGACCCTATTGGAACTATTCTAAATATAGAAATTGAACCAATAAAACTAAAGGAAATTATAGAGATAGGTAATGATATGACAACAGACCAGAAAGAAAAGTCTCAAGAAGTAGTGATACCTATTATCATAGTCTCGCAAATCATAGCAGCAGGGAGTATAATACCTGGTAGGAAGATAAGATGATAAAAAAGTTTATAGATTTAGTAGTGAATATACTAGCTCTTCCATATCACATAGTAGTGTATATACCAAGAGCAGTTAAAGTATTTGCCAGGTGGTTTATAGAAGCAATAAAAGAGACAATCGCACAGACATTTACACTCTTAGGTTTCTTCATTGCCTGGCTAACTTTAACTGGTACTGCTAAAGATATAGTAGGTATAGCTATACTAGGTTCGATTACACTATGGCTTATTACTTTAGGACTTAGAAAAGAAAAGAAGGGAACTAAACTTAAAGAAGTTTCAAGTAGATGAAGGTTTGGATAGACCAACATATTTGCACAGGAGATGGCATCTGTGAGGAAATAGCTCCAGATGTATTTATTGGGATGGATGATGGTTTATTTTATGTCAAAGATGGAGACCATATTTACGCAGATTCAGAAGGAAATAAAGAAGGAGCTAAAGGTATTGCAACAATTCCTAAAGAATTATTACAAGATGTTATTGAGTCAGCAGAAGAATGTCCAGGAGAATGTATAATGATTGAACCAGGAGAATAACGGTCACTAATGGATTTAATACTTATGTTATCTTTTATTGTGGTAGGATATATACTAGGTAAATTTATTAAGATGTTATTGGAGGAATAATATGAGTGACATATCAGTATCAGAAGCAAGCACATTTACACTATTACAGGAGTTAATAAAAAGAGAAGACGATACAGGAGATTTAATATTTCAACTTAATGCTCTATCTTTTAAAGACGATACAGTATATCTAATTACAGGAATATCAGTAAAAAAACCTATGTACATTAGTCTGGATAAAAAACAAGAACCAATAGTAGGTTCGCAAGTTCCACCTATTCAAACAGCATCTAAAGAGGAAGAAGAATAATGTTTTTAGATGAAGTATTGTTAGATGATTTAGACGAAGAACTAGAGGAAGAATGAAACTACAAGTAATAAGAACACAATTTGGAGAAGATGCAACGAATGGTTTGCTGTATATTGATGGAGTCTTCGAGTGTTATTTTTTAGAAGATGAATACAGAGATGTTAAGGTTATGCACGAAACCTGTATCCCTGAAGGAAAATACGAGATTAAATTTAGAGATGTAGGTGGATTTCATAGTAAATACTTAGCAAGATATGGTCAAGAATTTCACAAAGGTATGCTTCATGTTCAGAATGTACCTGGATTTGAGTACATCTTACTGCATCAAGGGAATACTGACGAACACACATCAGGTTGTGGGATAGTTGGAGACACTCAGCAGGATTTAGATGTCAATTTTAATGGGTTTATCGGTAGTTCTAAGAATGCATATAAGAAAATGTACCCTAAAGTACGAGATGCTTTATTAAATAAAGAGAAAGTAACGATAGAATATAGTAAAATAAACTTAGTAAAAACAAAGCCTGACACATTAAGGTGGAGGTATTTAAGGTAATGTTAACGAAAGCTAAACGAAATAGAAATACTAATGGGACATTCAGTAAGGATGTGAAGTGGACCCCTTGGAATGAAGCATGGAGTTATAAGATGAGTGATGAACTTAAATCAATGTTAGAGAAAACCGTCTGGACTTTTGTTGAGGCCTTTATTGGTGCCTTGGCAATTAGCCCATTAGTAGGATTAGATGCTAGTGCGTTGCAAATTGCAGCAATATCTGGTGGTGGTGCTGCTCTCGTTGTGATAAAAGAATTTGCTAAAAAACAAATTTCTAAATAGCACATTCAGTACGTAAATCCTTTAAACTGTTATTAACAGGATAAAGGAGAACTATGTCTGGTAAGAAAAAGAATAAGGATTTAACACCCAAAGAAGAATGGGGTAATAACTTCTTTAAGTCAGGTTGGAAGCCTGATATAGAAATAAATGAAGTAACTGGTGTAGGTGAGATAACCCATGTTGGTACAGACCCTGATTACCGTAATAAGTTTGCTGAAATACTAGATGGATGGGGATTTTCTAGTGATGAATACGAGATTGAAGGCTCAGTAAAAGCATCCAGTTGGAATATGCAATTAAAAGGTGGGGAAGTAACTACCTTCTATGCGTTCAAAGGTGTTGTTAGACGCAAAAGAAAAGGACATGACAAATATTTTCAAGAGTTGTTCAAACAAGCATCAAAGAAACCTATTATCAAATCACCTAAAGTATATGGAGGAGATACTGCTTTCATGTTCTTTATGTCAGATTGGCAGTTAGGTAAGTCTGATTTAGGAGTTGAAGCAACAATCAATAGATATGATATAGCTTTACAAGATGCTGTATCTAGGATTAAACACTTAAGAAAGATTGGTGTTGAAATAGACGAGGTACATTTAGTTGGACTTGGAGACCTTACAGAAAACTGCAGTCTTAATTACTTCGCTAGTCAACCCTATAATGTAGAACTGTCACTGATTGAACAATACACATTGGCAAGAGCTTTTATATTTAAAACAGTTGAAACATTTCTTCCTTTAGCAGATAAAATTATTTTGACAGGGGTTCCAGGTAACCACGGAGAAATGACAAGGTCAGGTAAAGGTCAGGTATTAACTAGCAGATTAGATAACAGTGATACTATGCATATTCAAATAATGCAGGAAATATTTAATGCTAACAAGGAAAGATACAAGAAGGTAACTGTTGAAGTACCTGAAGGTTATCATCATACAACTACCGTAAAAGGAATAACTTGTTCTTATACACATGGACACATGTCAGGTGGTTCAGGAGGTAATCCTGAAGTTAAGATAGAGAATTGGTGGAAAGGACAGATGTACGGTTTCCTTCCTGCAAAAGATTCAAAAATTTTAGTCACAGCACATTATCACCATTTTCGAGCTAAACAGCAGGGTGATAGGACTTGGTTCCAGGCAGGTAGTATTGATAAAAGTCTTGACTTTACAGCAAGAACAGGGTTGTGGTCACATCCAGGAGTACTAACATTTACTATAAATAGTAAGGGTTGGGATAACTTAAAACTTTTGTAACTCCGTCCTAGCGTATCGCCATCCTAACATATACGAATCAAATATTATTTATAATCCGTATCACCTGTTCAAACAAGCGAGAGCTATTTCTTTTATTGGTACTAAAACTAAATCTGATAGGTTGTCATCTCCACCCTTAACAACTCTTCCGTTCTTGTAATGTATTCTTGTTATTTCTTTTAACTTCTCTGTGGGTATTATGTGCATTTGAATCATCTCTTCTTCCTCTGCTAACACAATAGCCCAGTACTCTGCTTCTGTTACAGCAATGCCACTAGGTTTTCCGTTGTATCTAAATTCAACAGCATGATTCCCAGTGTATATCCATGAACCTTTGTTTGAACAACGACCTCTCTCAGTTTTGACTTCTATTTTTTCCCCCTCAAAAAACTCTTTGAGGTTTTCTTCCATTTTAACCCCATAGGCTAAATCTATATCAAACTTCTTGTTCGTCATTTTATATTTCATCTTCGGTGTACTGCTTGTTACATTCCTCACAGAAGTAATTGTCGTTTATCTTATCCCACATTAATCGCCCTTTGCACTCACAATATAACTTAAATACTTTATGAAACATTATTCCTCGCTTAACATTTTAAATAATTTATACATTACTAAACCTAATAGAACATAAGTAAGTATTAATAGTAATTGACTCATGTGAAAAATCCCACCTGCTCATTCACTTGTCTTTCTGCTTTAGTTCTTAAAACTGCCATGCATTGTTTTTCAGCATAAGAATATGGTATATTTTCGTTATGTTCTTTGTACATAACCCCACATACTATGTCTCCATTAATCTCTAAAAGGTTTGCAGTTTTTCCACCGTCTCGTTGGTATTCACTTACTTTATTTTCTTTCCATTTATCGTCTATACTTATAGGACACTTTTCTTTAGTGGTTATCTTACACTTCCTATCAATACCTATCTCTTTATTAAAATCATAATCAGGATATTTCTTTCTTAATTTCTTATTTAATTCTTTTATTAGAGAAGAAAGATTTATTTCTGTTTCTAAATCTTCATCTTTAGAAACTTCATCTTTAGACACTAAACTTTATCCTTCCAACCTGTAATTATTTGAGAAGCAACTCCTCCTGTAATGTTGCCATCTCCAAACAGTTCCTTTAGTTCAGCTAGACTTTCTAAGTTTTGGTCTGTTGCCTTAGCAACAATGTCTTTAACCCACTTCAACTGTGCTTCGGAAACAGGTTTTTCCTGCCATTCTCCGTCTGGTACATTTGCCATATCTTCACCTCCTTTGTCTATATCTTTTATTACTACTTCTGTTTTCATTATAGTTTCAACATCTGAAACTTTATCTATAAATGGTTTTCCTAACTCATCATTAGCATTATTCATAGCTTGTTCAAACAAGTCTAAGAATACTCCCATTTGTTTTGCGTCCCATTCCTTAACTTCAGGGGAGAATTTCTTATCTATGCACTTGTTATATGCTTCTATCTGATAAGTTTTTCTCCTCTTCTCGTCAGGTTCTATCTTTAACATTAAATCATTCAACTGTGTAGCATTTTTAGAAAGGGATTTCCCAGTCTCTTTCGTCACCGTGTCCTCCTTGTTCTCTTTCTTCACTGCTTTTTTTTTTGTTTGCAAATCTTTTATATAAGGTACTTTATTAGTAGATTCTTTAGGTTCACCTGTTTGGTGTTCCTCTTCAGTTAAGTCTTGCTCCCACAACTCTAGTCCAACACCGTGTCTCATCATACATCTCTTAAATGCGTCTGATACTGCGAATTTAAGGAGTTCTCCCTCTGATTGTGTGCCATTCTTAACTCTTGTGAAGACATTTTGGTCTACATCTCCTGCTTCTCCTACTACAGTTCCGTCTATATCTAATTCACATACAACTGCTATAACATATCCCTCAGTTCCCTTAATAACTTCAAGAGTTCTAAAGCTGTATGGCAATCCACTGTCTACCATGCGTCTTGTGTATATGTGGTGGGGAACATAGCTACCGAAACCACCTTTAGGTGCAGGTTTAACTACATTCTTTGCGAATGGTTTCCTTAGTTCCTCCCATTTCTTTTTCTTTGCCTCGCTCATATTATCTGTATCTCTTTCCAAGAATGTGATATACCCACTGCCTAGTTACTCCTAAGCCTTTAGCTATACTCACAATAGTCATACCCTTGTTCAAACAATGTTTAACTATCTTTTCTCTTTGTTCTTTTACTGTTTCCAGTCTATCTTTAACATGCGACATATTTTCTGAAACAGTTCCTAATCTCTCTAGTAACTGCTCATTTGTTAACGGTTCAAGGTTAATCTCTACTCCGTCAACATACTCTATGTCATTAACTTTTTGGTATAAACTCATTTATTCCTCTTCCTCATTTAAAACCTTTGTCATATTTGTGTTATGGTCTATAACAAATTGGTCTATTAATTTCGTAACCTTGTTCAGTCTCATGGGGTTTAGAGTTGCTGTCTTCTCAACTCTCTGTCCCCCAAGTTCATTAGCCAATTTAATAGCCCAGTTCTTTAATACTTTAGGCTCAATAAATATATTTTCTTTCTCCACCTGTTTTCCTTTACTATACTTCTAGTAAGTCTCCTATTTCTCTCTGACTAGTTATCTCTTTACCGTTTTTATAAATTGAAACTAGAAAATATTTGAGAGTATTTACCTTTAATCTCTCCACAGTTTCCTCAACTTCTCTTATATCTATACACTTAAAAGAAGTCTCTTCACCATTCGTATCGTAACTTACCAATGTAAACATACACTTATATGTTAACACATCCTTAAGATAATACAACCTATTCATGTTTAGTTTTTACCTAAATATTTATTCATCTCTTGTTCAAACGGTGTTACTCCCATAAGTCGTCCTTCTCAATATCTCTTCTCTTCCTATACTCTCTGTATTTGTTCATTAATATATCAGCTTCGTTTCTATCTAGTAACATATCTCCATTCTCTTCTAACCACCCACTATCTATGGCTTGTTTACAAGCATTACTATAAATTGTTGGTAGTGAATCCAAATCACCTTTCTTAGCTAAGTCACTAAATAACAAAAGAGCGTCATAAAATTCTAATTCTCCTAGTTCAAACTTAACCATTCTGTCAATTAACTTATCTTTTTTCTTAGCCATTATCTCTATCCTTTGTTTGAACACGGTTCACTATTGACATAATGAAACAAGTCCATAATATTATAGCTATCCAATTCATTGTCCCTCTCCTTATTCAAACAAGTTACCTGAATGTAACTCTTCTCCTCTTTGCAATCTCTCTACCCAGTCTAATGTATCAACTCTATCAACTCTTAAATGAATAAAGACATACATAAGCCTAGTTACAGTAAACAAGACTGCTACTAATGATATGACCACAAAAAAATCTCTCCAAGTTTCTATCATTATTCTTCCTCCTCTAACTTTCCTCTATGTTTTTCATAGTGTTCAAGGTTCGCAAAGTCTTCTGATGTATAGTAATAATTAACTTTCATTATTCCTCTCTTTCTTTACTCATTGTTAATGAGTAGTTTTCCCAGTAAGATATTAAAGGTATCAGTTTAAAGATTAATTTAGGTATGTTGTACCAAATAATATACTCATCAAACTGTCCTAGTGGATTTACTTCTTCGTTATCCTTAGTCCACCAAATTGTCCACCAATATTTACTCATTATCCCTCTCTTTCTTCTCTTGTTTTTTATACCAATCTTTGTAGAAATCTATACAATCTTCTTTTTTTGAATCTTTGTGATAACAATAATTGATATGTATATGCTTTATACCTCTATGTAATAACTTACTAACTTTCATTATCCCTCTCTTTCTTTTAAACAACAACTACCTTTGCTTTTGCAACAATCACAATCACAATAGTTCATTCTTCCTCCTGTACTTCTGCACCACAATCATTACAAGTAAACTCATCTTGATAATCTGCTCTACTAGAGTTTGTTATCTTGTTGCAACTTGAACAATGTATTTGTTGTCTTTCTTCCTCCTCACTTATTGAAGACTCTCCTAGAGTTTTCTCAAATCCAATTTCTTTTAGCTTGTTCAAACAATGCTCTGTGTATTCGCCATTTCCAGTTATCCAACCATAACCTATTGTCTCTAACATTTGGTCTCTTATGTCTGAATTAATATCTAAATAATTCATTACCGATTCTTCTGTTTGCTTCCTAACTAAAGTTCTCATAAGCATAAACACCTGCTCAACATTCAAGTTCCCCTCTTTGAACAGACCAGTCATTATCGTGAGGTAATCCTCATCAATATGTTTTCCACTATCCATTAAGGATTGGTTCACATATCCTTGAAATGATTTAATTTGATTCATTCTTCCTCTCTTGTATCTTCTATGTTAAATTTAATTGTTATATGTTTATCGTTAAAGTCCTCTACATATTCCCAATCTGTATGTCCAAACATTTGGTTACAAGCGTAATCTAAATGTTCTGTTTCCTCTTTTGGATTTAATAACATTATTCCTCCTCCCAATTAGATAAACTAATTAATAAACTGTCGCCCCAGTGTTTTGCTAACCTAACATTGACACCTTTATCTTCTAGTTTCTCTAGTTCTTTCCAAACTTCTTTAAGTTTCATTCTTCTTCACCATAATATATTTGTTCTTCTCCCTCTTTATATTTGGGATATTCCAAACTATCAATTTCTTGATATACATTAACTTTATATAATTTACTCATTATTCTTCCTTTATTCTTTGTATGTACAACTATACACTAATATCAAACCAATGCAAATTCATTTATAAATTTTATTAACAGCTTACCTTGTTCAAACAAGCCGTCTATAAAGCCTACAGTTTATTTAATTGCTTACTAAATTCTGATATAACAGTAGGATTATTCTTCTTAATCAAGATACTTCTACTTAATCCTTTAAGATTTCCATACTTTATAATCATTTTCTCTGTAATTTCTATACCACAGTACTCACATATAATAGAAGTCCATACAAGATGACCTACGGTAAGCTCTCTCGCACATTCAATACAATTAAACATAAAGACTAAATCTCTACCTTTAATGTCTTCTATATCTTGCATTACTTCTCTCCTTGTTCAAACAACTTTAGTTTTTCTTCAAGCTGTTTTATTTCTTTGCGAAGTTCCTCTAGTTCTTTTTCTTTCCTAATAAGAAGTTCGCCTATTTTATTTATGTCCATAATATTCTCCTACTTTTATAAATAGTTTGTAACGCACTAGATACAAGAACTCTGCTAAGTTTTCAACTTGCAAGTTGTTATGGCTATTTAGAGTGTGAACTCTAATGCGTTACAAACTATCTACACATCAGTCCACAATGTGGTTCCTAACTTAATAGTTAAGATGTATAGATAGCTTAGTACCAAACAGCAGTTGTAGTTCTATTACTGTACTCTACAAACATAGAGAGTTGTTTTCCAACTTTTT
>Ga0209402_10005787_pt1 | contig 10915 bp, 10 predicted proteins | sample ArcticOcean_MG_C_3_FD_187437 | JGI IMG/M metagenome (GOLD analysis project Ga0209402, IMG submission 187437) | Marine microbial communities from western Arctic Ocean - ArcticOcean_MG_CB8_126 (SPAdes) (version 2) | ecosystem: Environmental > Aquatic > Marine > Oceanic | place: Arctic Ocean... | reverse complement strand
ACTCGTCACGCAACTGCATGACAAGCGAGATCAACTGATCCCGATCGAGTTCCATCTCCGGCACCCTGTCCATGCCGGAGTCTTACCAAATTCTCGAATCTGCGCCAGCATCTGTTTTGCAGAATGAACATCCACGGTCGGTGCGGGGCTGTTTCTCACTCTGCCGTTGCTTAGTTGGGGCGGCAGTTTTACGTGGGAAGAGTACGGCGAATGGACAATGAACTTGGCGCTGATTGTGTTCCTGGTGGAGAGCACACTGCTGGCCTCGAATGTGTTTCGGCAGGAGGTGAAATGGAAGACGTGGCCCAGTTTGGTGATGCTGCCTGCGTCGCTGGCGGAGGTGGCCTATTGCAAAATTGCCGGCTGCTTGTTTGGTCTACTGCCGGCGGTTGCCTGGTTCTGTTTCGGCGCTCTGTGTGCCCCGGAATCTCTGTTGGAGTTCTTTGCAGAGGCGGTGGACGAACCGGTGTTCTATTTCATGGCGATGCATTACGTCGTGTTGCTGCACCTGGCGGCCTTCCTGTCGCTGTTCGTCAAGTGGATGGCCTTCCCGTTGGCGTTCGGCCTCGTATTTATGACAAACTTCTGTTGCATCTGGACAATGCAGGAAATGGGATCTGGCGGCAACGGTGACGGATCGGCCGTCGTGATGATTTTTCTGGGAGGCTTCGCGGTGATTGTGTTGCACATCGCCACCGCCGTCAGGCTGCATGTGCTGGCCTGCCGGTAGCGTGGATCAAGGAAAAAGTAAAAAGGCAAAAGGAAAAAGTTTGGAGGAAGTCGGAACTCAAGAATGTTGTGACGCGTCTCAATCTGGGGATGCGGTCAAGTTTCTTGAGTGGTTTTCGTGTGGTCGGTGTTTTTCGTGATTCAAAACACTCGGTTGGGCCGCAGAAATTCCCGGGTTTTTTCCTTTTTACTTTTGCCTTTTTTCTTGTTCAGTAGCCCGCATCGGTCGATTATTATATCAGCCGGTATTGATTTGTTTGGTGGATTTGTTCAGACTGCAGGTGTGAGAAAAGCATTGTGACGTTCCTGTGCTGTGTTTCGACACTACAGGAACGACGTGAATACTGTTCGAGCCGATAGAGGAGTCTGCCCATGTTGTCGTTCAATGGATCCAATGGAAGCCGGTATTGCGATGGCGTTCGACGGCGAGACTTCCTCAAAATTGGTGCGCTCGGCATTGGCGGTTTGACGTTGGCCGACGTACTCAGGGCCGAAGCGGAAGCGGGCGTCGGCAAGTCACAAAAGGCGATCATTAACATCCACCTGGGTGGTGGCCCGACGCATCTGGACATGTTCGACCTCAAGCCCGAGGCTCCCAAAGAGTACCGTGGCGAGTTCACGCCGATTGCGACGAACGTGCCGGGAATGGATATCTGCGAACACATGCCGCGGTTGGCAACGATGGCCGACAAGTTCGCGGTGATCCGTTCGCTGGTTGGCTCGAACGCCGGCCACAGCAGTTTTCAGACGCACACCGGTTTCAACACACGCAGTCTGACGGCCATCGGCGGTCGGCCGTCGATTGGAGCGGTGATTGGAAAAATCCGCGGATCGATCGATGGTGCTCCGCCATTCGTCTCGTACAACGGTGGCAGCGCTGGATATTTGGGTGCGACCCACCAACCGTTTACACCCAACGGACGCGGTGCGGCATTGGCCAACCTGCGGTTGGAACGCAGCTTGTCTTCGGCCCGCCTGACGGATCGTTCGGCGCTGCTGAGTCAGCTTGACCGCATTCGCCGCGATGTGGACGTCCACGGGCAAATGGTTGCGATGGACAGTTTCACGCAGACGGCCATCGACGTTGTCACCTCGGGCCGCGTTGCCGACGCACTCGATTTGAAGAAGGAAGACCCGCGGACTGTCGCACGGTACGGTAAGGGCGGCAGCACGGTTTTGACGGCTCGCCGACTGATTCAAGCGGGCGTCCGCGTCATTACGATGAACGCATTCGGCGGTTGGGACACGCACAGCAACAACTTCAAGACGCTCCGCGATCGCAACCTGCCGCAGGTCGATCAGGCAATGAGTGCATTGCTGGAAGACCTGGAACATCACGGCATGCTGGATGATGTCACAGTGGTAATGTGGGGCGAATTCGGCCGCACGCCGCGCGTCAACGCTCGCGCCGGCCGCGATCACTGGCCGCGTCTCTCCATGGGCTTCATCGCCGGTGGCGGAATTCGAGGCGGTACGGTCATCGGCTCATCCACCCGCAACGGTGATACGGCCAAGGATAACCCGGTACATTTCCAGGACGTGCATGCGACCATGTACCACAACATGGGCGTCGATCTGCACACACAGCAGTTCATCGACCCCGCCGGTCGCCCGCAGTACATCCTGGAACACCTCGACCCGATTAAAGAACTGGTTTGACGTTTCAGTGAAGCGCCAATCCGCAGCCAGCTAACTCAGAAAAGACGCCGCGAAAACTCGCGGCGTCTTTTCTTTTTTGTTGCCGATGCCTACGCTGGGGAAACGCAGCCCGTCAATTAAGATTGGCTGCAGCGTTAATGCGTGCCAAGGGCGTCTCGCCCTCTTCGTTGATGGGTGCCACTGGCGTGTCGCCAGTGTTTGCCGCGCCGCACTGGCGACACGCCAGTGGCACCCCAATCCGACCATCGACACTTTTCAGCAGCGGAACATCAAACATGACAGCGCGTATCGGCATTGTGACCGTTTCCGACCGGGCCAGTCGGGGCGAGTATGAAGACCGTGGCGGGCCGGCCATTCGCGAATATCTCGATAACATTCTCACCTCTGAATGGGAACCCGTCGCCCGCGTGATTCCCGATGAGCGACCGCAGGTGGAACAGACGCTCCGCGAACTCTGCGACGACGAAGGCTGCTGTCTGGTCATCACGACCGGCGGCACCGGGCCGTCGCAGCGCGACATCACACCCGAAGCCACCGAAGCCGTCTGCGAAAAGATGATGCCCGGCTTCGGAGAACTGATGCGGACCGTCTCACTCCGCGCCGTCGCGACGGCCATTCTCTCCAGGCAAACGGCCGGCATCCGCGGCAAGTCGCTGCTGCTGAATCTACCGGGTCAACCCAAAGCCATCGGTGAATGTCTCGACGCCGTCTTCCCCGCCATCCCCTACTGCATCGACCTGCTGGAAGGCCCATTCCTGACGACCGACGAATCAAAACTCGTCGCATTCCGCCCAAAGAAAAAATGACCCGGTCCACACTCCGCCGGACAGAGGTTCGTAGTGACCGCATTCATGCGGTTCGATTGCTTCCCTGACCGCCGCCCCGGTTCGATCAAAAAGAGGCGATGAACCGGGCCACTACAGACCTCAGTGACTCGATAAATCGCCTCACTTCACCGACTTAACAAACTGCTGATACACATCAGCCACGCCTGCCGACTTGGTGTCGCCAGCGTGGATGTACAGGCCGTAACGCAGGTTGAGTTCGGCTTTGGGCTTCACTTCCTCCGGGGCGGCTTCGCTTGCGCCGCGGGTGTATGCTTTTTCGCCAAACGGGTTGATGGAGAACAAACCGTAATTGCGTACGTGATACCGCGACGGGCGGAAGTTTTTGGGGTGGTCGAACAGTGTGACGCCGAAGGTCTTGCCATCGATGTCGCCGTAGTAGTCGATCCAGGCAGACCGCTTGCCCCAGCAGTTGGCGGTGTCTTTCAGTCCTTCGGCATTAACAACGTGTCCGCCCTCATTTTCCCGCATCGAGTTGACCATGCGGAAACCGAACAAGCCTTCCTTGGTGTCTTCAAACGTTGCCGACTCTGCGCCGGCGGTGAAGGTGATGTCGTAGGTCATCAGCCGGTTGGCGTAAATGCCGATGACCGTTGTTTCGGTCACCACCGGTTTGCCGTCGTCTCCCAACCAGTCGTTGACGACCAGCAACTTGGCCGGGTTCCCTTTGGCGGTCAGCGGTTTGACGGTGACGTTCTTGATCTTCCCTTTTTCCGCCCAGAAGCGGATTTTGTTGACTTCATCGACTGCGACCCAGACGCCCTTGTGGTGCGGGTGATCGTCGCCTTTTTTCTCGATGTCGCGGGTGAGAATGGTGCCGCCCGGTCCGCGCACGGGATACATGAACGGCTTGGGCAGTTTGCTGCTGAAATTGAAGACGGCAAATGGTTCGCCGCCAATTTGAATGTCTACTGTGTCGCCGTTCTTCTTCAACTCAACGGTAGTATCGCCGGCTATCGCAATACTTGAAAACAAAAGCACAAGGACGCTCGTCGAAAGGATTCTCACAGTTGGCTCCTCTTTTTATCGTGGGCACATTCCAGCCCGCAGCGCGAGCAAGGGAACAGTAGGTAGGTATCGATGGATGTATTATTCCATAGTACCGGAGTGACTGCCCGAGTCGAGTCAAATGCGGTATAAATGCCAGCCGAAGCCGCTTTGGGTGTGAACGATTCGACAAGGAATTACGGGCGATAGACAATGAAATCGAAGGAACGACGGCTGACGCCGTATCCGCCAGTGTCGCGCGCACGGCAACCCATGTCCGGCGCCGGCGGTGCGGGCAGTGGGTGGGAGATGTCCATTTTCGGCGACCTGACTGAAAAGCACGCCGAGTTGATCGGCCACCTGTTGGACGTACCCCGCCGCAGTCACGGCATCATTTATTTCGACTCGTGCGGCGGCAGCGCATTTGTCGGGCTGTCGTTGGCAAGCCTCATCAAATATCGCGGACTCGATGTGAAGGGCGTGGTGGCCGGGGAATGTTCCTCGGCAGCACTGTTGCCGTTTGCTGCCTGCAACAAGCGATATGTCACGCGGCATTCTTCCATGTTGTTTCACCCCATCCGCTGGCAGAGCGACGAGAACGTGCGGATGGAAGAAGCGGAGGAATGGGCGCGGCACTTCCGGGTGATGGAAGACGACATGGACGATTTGTTGTCCCGGCTGTTCGACTTTCCCCGCGAGAAGCTCGATGCGTGGACGCGGCCCGGCCGATTCGTCAGCGGCGAAGAAGTCGTCGCCGCCGGTCTGGCAAAAATGATCGACCTGTTTTCCGGCGACGTCTGGAAGCAGATCGAATCGGCGAAGTAGGGAATGTACGCCGCAAGTATGCGGGGCTTCGGTACAGAGCATGGGGATGCTTAGTAGGACCAGTCGATGAATAGTTGTCGCATTTGCAGGACGATCGTCTTATCTTGTCAATCCGCGGTTGACGGGTGCCACTGGCATCCAGCCCGTCGCTCAAGATTCGATGCGGGACCAGCATGCAGCCTCATCGGCCGAATGATCATGCTGACGTGCCTTCTCTTGATCAACCCTGCCGGGCCAAGTCGCATTGCCGCAGGCGAAAGTGAGCCAAGTGATGTGGACTCAGCATTCGAGTTGTCCGAGCCGCGCACGTATCGTCTCAAGTTGACGTTTCGCGTGGAATCGAAGGGAGCCGCGTTGCGGAACGTGATGGTGACCGGGCCGGTACCCATCGATTGGCGTGAGCAGCACGTCAAGTTGATTGAGGAACGCAAGCCAGCCGGTGTGACGACGCGCGTGACGCAATTTCCCGGGCAGGCGGCGATGCTGGTCATCCGGATTCCGGCAGTGTCGGCGGGAGGCTCCGCCACCGTCGAGCGAGTTTATGCAGTGACTCGGTATCAGGTTCGATTTCGTGGTGACCCGAAATCATTGCGAGTGCCGGAAAAACCGTCCCGCGAATTGCGGAAGTTTCTCGGCTCGGCACCTGGCGTTGAAGTGACTGACGGCAAGGTCCGTCGGCTCGCGAAGTCGCTCATCAAACAAGAAGCCGACGCGTGGTCGAATGTTGCAGCAATTCACAAGTGGGTTCGCAGCAACGTCAAATATCGAGCGATGGCGTTTCGCGGTGCAGAGTTTGCGCTGGAGAAGAAGGTCGGCGATTGCGAGGACATGACTGCATTGTTTGTTGCGCTGTGTCGTTCGTCTGGCATTCCCGCGCGAACGGTGTGGATTGAAGGTCACGCCTATCCGGAGTTCTATCTGGACGACGCTGCGGGGAAGGGTTTTTGGATTCCAGCGCAGGTTTCCGGTCCGGCATGGTTTGGCCGCATGGCCGAGTATCGCCCGATTCTGCAGAAGACCGACCGCGTGCGCGATCCAATTCGCGGCCGCTATGTGCGGTACGTTCCACAGACGGCCCGCGCGAGTGGTGGTGCGCCGCGATTGAGCATCTCGCGCAGCATGTCGATCAATGAGAAAACCCAGACTGAACCGAAACGCTGACTCGCGTTGTGGTCAGTTTTCAGCCGAATCTTCATTGGCCGGGCCGACGTGATAACCAAGCGCGAGAATTAGTTTGATGGTTTCGATCGCCGTGTTGCGATCGTAGTCCTGCTCCGACTCCGACAGTTCTTCGTAGGCGACGAGACCGGGGTGTGTCAGTTCTTTGTCGTCGCGTTGACTCCCGAATCGCCAACCCTCGGCCATCCGCTGACGCGCCCACACCTCGTGTGTATTCTTCGCCAACCGTTCGGTCAGTAGCTTGATGTCCGCGTCCAATTCGATGTGCGACGTGTCGATTGGACTGGGTTCGTAGGACATGGGCGGCTCTTTGGGCGAAACAAATAGAGATGATCGATGTGACGGGGCGGAATATCGCGGTGTTGAATACCTGTCTGGCATTGTAGATCGCCATTGCCCACCTGCCAGCCCAGTTTGCCGAAATCAACTGACCGATACGGCAAGTGAATCAGCACATACCACATGCAAATTGTGTGGGCCGTGAACGAAAGGAGTGGCGAATCGGCAATTCGTGATGAGGAAAGAGCTTATGTCTCTGGGCAGACGTGTTGCCGCTGCTTGGCGTGAAGTGGGACAACCGGATCGACTCTCACAAATTGCCACAGTCTCCGGGATACTCTATAATGGGTGGTTGAATTGTTGTGCCGATTTTGGCGACGGATTGCGTTGTGTGGCGGGCCGGGATTGTGTTTTGGGCGTTCGTATCGCCGATGTAGAAGTAACAAGGCTTTACAGCCGAGTGAGTCTATCCGCAGGGATGCCGTGTCATGCCACTCAAGACCGAGACGGTTGAAGAGCCGACGCTCAATCTGACCCCGATGATCGACATCGTGTTCCTGTTGATCATTTTCTTCATGGTCGGTACGCAGTTTGCGCAGATGGAGCGGCAGTACGATATCGAACTGCCGACGGTTTCTGTCGCGCCGCCGTTGACCAGTTTGCCGGACGAGATCGTGATCAACGTGCGCCGCAACGGCGACATTATCCTGAAGGCGGAAACGCTGACGCACGGCGAATTGCGACTCAAACTGCGCGAAGCCAAACGAAACTACTCCGACCAGGCGGTTGTGATCCGGGGCGAAGGGAACGGCGAGTACCAGCATATTGTCAATGTGCTGTCGATTTGTCATGAAGAAGACATCGATTCGATTTCGCTGGCCCACCGTCTGAAGTCCGAGGGCGAATGATGCTCGAGTTTGTGCAAAATCTGTTGTCCTGGCTGTTCAGCCACATGATGCTGATCGCGTGGGTCGGGCTATTGGGAAGCCTGTTTTTCGCGACAGTACATTTGCTGACAATGCTGGTGACCAGTTGGGGCGACCGGAAAGCGTCGTCGAAGTCGCTCATTTGCTCGCTGCTGCTTCATCTCTGCTTTGCTCAGGGCATCGTGTTCGTCAACGCGCCCAGCGCATCGCCCGATGAAACCGAAGCGGTCGTTGAAGAGAAAACTCGCATTCGCAGCGTCAACTTCGAGACCGAACAGAAAAGCGAACTCGAAGACATCGGCAACACTCCCGTGTGGGACAAGCCGCCGGAAACCGTCGAGATGGAATTGGCACGGCTGGAGCGAATGCCGCTGGATCTGAAACCGACAATCAGTCCCGAACGAACGCCGGAAAAACAATTCCTGCCCGATGTGAATCTACCGCAAGTCCCTAGTACGCCCGATCGTCCCGTCGCAATCCCCAAGCCGGAAGACCGCGGGGCGAAAGGACCGGTGATTGAAGCCGCCAAGCTGATGAAGGTCGAAGAGCCGACGGCTGAAGCGCGACAGGAAGTCATCATTCCTTCGCCCAATCGTTCGCGGCAGGAGCAGGCGCGAACACCTTCAACCGAAGACACGCAGCCGACGACCCGTCCCACGCGGAGAGACGTCGATCGCGTTCGCCCGCAACTGGATTCCCCGGTGTTGCTTGCGTCGGTCGATGCCGATCTCGATCCGCGTTCGCTGTTGAAGCGAGGACCGGTTGCCGACTCGATTGAGCGTCGTGTCGGACCGGCACCAACGGGTGCGCTGTCGAATGCGATTGGTGAAGCAACCGACGACTCGCCCAGTGGGCCAACGGACGGAGGCGGCAATGCCTCGCCGGCACGTTCGCGGCTCGCAGCACGCTCACCAACATCGGTGAAGGACGGCGCAATCGGACGCTATCGTCCCGACAGACAGGCACGAACGCCGCGGCCCGAATTGGGACCATCCATCGACGTTCGCATTGGTTCATCGGCCATCATTCCCCGCGGCGGTGCCGTCCCCAATGTCAGGCGTCCGAACTTCAATGCCGACCGAATTGGTCCGCGTGCCAGTTTGCCTTCGACCTATCAGGGCCGAGATCGCAGTCAGCGAAACAAGATTGTGCTGAAGGCGGGAGGAACGGAATCATCGGAGCGGGCTGTCGAGTTGAGCCTGCGGTGGTTGGCGTCGCATCAAACGGCCGCGGGTTACTGGGACGCCGACCAACATGGATCCGGCCAGGTGAAAGTGGACGAGCAAGGGGTTGATCGTCGATATGCCGGCAAGAATGCCGATGCCGGGATTACCGGGCTGGCCGTGCTGGCGTTTCTCGCCGCCGGCTACACACACGAAGAAGGCGAGTATGCCGGCAACGTCGAACGCGCATTATTGTGGCTGGTTCGGCAGCAGGCCGAAAACGGCTATCTCGGCGGCCAGGCTTCGCATTATGCCAAGCACTACTGTCACGCCATGGCCACCTATGCGATGGCAGAAGCCTATGCACTGCAGAGCGACCCAACAACCGACCTGCGACTGCGCGATCCGATTCGTCGCGCCGTCGGCTATATCATCAGCAACCAAAATCCTGAAGACGGCGGCTGGCGGTACCTCAAGGGACAAATCAGCGACATGAGCATGTTCGGCTGGCAATTGATGGCGCTGAAAAGCGCCGAACTGGCCGGCATTGCGGTTCCCAGCGATACCAAACAACAGATGGTGAAATTCCTCAAGGCTCGCAGTCTCGGTCAGAACAAAGGCCTGGCTGGTTACCGCGAAAATGAACCTCCTTCGCCAACAATGACGGCAGAAGCCCTCTTCTGCAAACAAATGCTTGGCCAGCGCCGTGAGAATCGGGCGAGTACCGAAGCGGCATCCTACCTGCTGCAAAATCTGCCGCGACGCTCCCGCTGGAATCTGTATTACTGGTACTACGGCAACCTCTCGATGATCCAGTACAACGGCAAAGCATGGCGCGATTGGAACGCGGCCGTCCGCGACGTGCTGGTCGCCGAACAAGTCACCAAGGGTCCGAACATTGGTAGCTGGGACCCCAAAGGTCCGTGGGGTCCATACGGCGGACGGGTCTATTCGACGGCAATGGCCGCATTGTGCCTGGAAGTTTATGCCCGGTATCTGCCGCTGTATCAAATCGGCGACCGCGATGCGAGCAGAACGCGGCGATAGCACACATCACATCTCAAAGACTTCGGGCTGCGGCCCTAGGGCTCGAACTGTTGCAACTCTTGAAGTTCTGTCAAAACCCTCTGTCGGCTCACAACACTCTTTGTATCTAAGGGCGGAGTTCGCCCACAACCGGGTTTTGGCGGAGCCTCTTGTAAGTTCAACGACAAGCACGCATAGTTTGGACAAACAGCACCTCATCGGCCTGACCGGGAACGGACACCATGTACGAACTAGCGGCCGAATTGATGGCCGAATTCATCGGCACGGCAATTCTCATCCTGCTGGGAAACGGCGTTGTCGCCAACGTGCTGCTGACCGACACCAAAGGTAACGGCAGCGGCTGGATTGTCATTTGTGCCGGCTGGGGATTGGCCGTCTACACTGCCGTTCTTTGCGTCGGTGAAATAAGCGGGGCTCATATCAATCCCGCCGTGACAATCGGCTTGGCCGTTGCGGGGGAGTTTCCCTGGTCGAGTGTCGGCGGGTTTGTCGCCGCCCAAATGGCGGGCGGCATCGTCGGTGGCGCAATCGTCTACCTGTTCTACAAGTCTCACTATGACATCACCGAAGATGCCGGCTTGAAACTGGCCACGTTTTGTAACGCTCCGGCAGTCCGCAATTTTCCGCTGAATTTTCTATGCGAAGCGATTGCCACGTTCGTGTTGGTGTATGCCGTACTGTTGACCACGGACCCGACCGTCATTCTGGGAACGGCAGAAAATGCACGCGAGGTGAAAGTGGGGCTGGGATCGATCGGAGCGTTGCGGGTTGGCTTGATCGTGTTCGCGATTGGTTTGTCGCTGGGCGGCACAACCGGTTACGCCATCAACCCGGCCCGTGATCTCGGCCCGCGCATCGCACACGCCATTCTGCCAATACGCGGCAAGGGGGACAGCGATTGGTCGTACGCGACAATCCCGGTGATTGGTCCCATCGTGGGTGGAGTTCTGGCCGCGTTGCTGTATCGGGCTCACGATTTTCTGTTCCCGATAATCTAACAGCCCGTCAAAAAACGAAAACCAAAGTAACCCGAAGCGTAAGCGAGGGACTTCGTGGAAAACGTGTAAACTGTCCCTTGCTTAGGCTCTTTGAAGTTGCGCATTTCAGTGTTCAGGTCGGAGAAAGGGCTACCTCCCCCCCGTTTATCGAGAGGTATTGTCAAAACTTGTGTTCTTGAAGAGTTGAGAAAAAGCGGGGTATCCTGCTGAGGTAACCACACTTCAGCGGCCCGATAGGGGCACAAGGACACGCCATGAGCAAGATTACTACAGACCGA
>Ga0209402_10005786_pt1 | contig 10916 bp, 9 predicted proteins | sample ArcticOcean_MG_C_3_FD_187437 | JGI IMG/M metagenome (GOLD analysis project Ga0209402, IMG submission 187437) | Marine microbial communities from western Arctic Ocean - ArcticOcean_MG_CB8_126 (SPAdes) (version 2) | ecosystem: Environmental > Aquatic > Marine > Oceanic | place: Arctic Ocean... | reverse complement strand
ACATGAAAAAGACGTCGGATCGCCGGCGTCTTTTTCATTAACTACAATTTGGCTGAATAATCCTTAGCCATACCGTGCTGAAAACGGTTTAGGTGGCGCTATAATCGCTCCGCCAGCAGAGAACGCAGTTTCTCGATGATTCACTCACTTCAACCGGATAGTGAAAACCAGATATCAATCACAGGAGTTCGCTAACAATGTCAGTCGGGTTTGTAGGGCTTGGAAACATGGGACAGGGAATGGTGGACAACCTCCTTGCCAAAGATGCCGAGCTGACAGTGTTCACTCGGACGCAATCAAAAATCGAAGCCATGATCGATAGCGGAGCAAAAGGTGCAACTTCGGTCGTTGATCTCGCGAACAAGGTCGACGTCGTACTGGTATGCCTTCCTGATGTGAAAACTTCTCGTGACCTGTTGCTCGGCAACGACGGTGTGATAGCAAACGCTCGAGCCGGCCAGGTGATCGTCGATCACAGCACAGTTGATATTGCGACGTCTCGTGCATGTGCAGAGGCGGCCGAGGCCAAAGGTGCCCACTTCCTCGATGCACCAATATCAGGTGGCCCCGGTGGCGCAGCGGCTGGCACACTAGCAATCATGGTTGGGGGAAACGAGTCTGCATTCGAAACTGCCAACGAATACTTCTCAAAAATGGGAGCCAACGTCAAGCACATGGGTCCAAATGGCGCCGGAACGGCCATGAAGCTCATTAATCAACTGCTGGTAGCGGTAAACACGGTGGCAGCGGCCGAAGCGTTCGCTCTGGCCAATTCAGCAGGTGTCGACATACAGATTGCAGCCGATCTTCTGGCAGTAAGCTGGGGCGGAAGCGCGATGGTCGACCGGAGCGCACCCATCACGGTATCTCGCGAATTTGCCGATTCAGCAGCACCTGTTCGCAACCTCGATAAAGATCTGGGGATCATCAAGCAACTTGCAGCCGACGAAGGACTCTCGCTGGAACTGGCACTGAAGTCATACGAGATGTTCCATGCGATGTTGGAGCAAGGCAACAAAGAGCACGACATCGCCGCCGTGCTCGAAATCATTGAAGAACGCTCAAACTAACTCAGTCAGAATTATTTACTCTCAACACCAACCTCGAATTACCGTTACGAACATCAGACGTTCGTTTACGACATATTGAAACAAGCAACTTAGGAACTCGTAGGAATGGCAACTCACAAAATCGCAATCGTCAAGGGCGATGGAATCGGCGTCGATGTAGTAAACGAGGGCATGAAGGTTCTCGACGCGCTCGCACCCAAATACGGCATCACATGGGACTACACAGAGTTTCCATGGAGTTCTGACTACTACTTCAAGAACGGCAGAATGATGCCAGAGGATGCTCTGGAAACACTGGAAAGCTTCAATGCAGTATTTCTTGGAGCCGTCGGACACCCCGACATTCAGGACAACATCACGCTTGATGGCCTCCTGTTGCCCATACGACGACGTTTCGACCAGTACATCTGTCTCAGGCCATCAGTTCTCTACCCGGGCGTCGAATCGCCTCTCTCGGGCAAGAAGCCATACGATATCGACCTGACAGTTATCCGAGAGAATACCGAAGGCGAGTATCTGAACATTGGCGGATTCGCTTACCACGGCACCCCAGACGAGGTGGCTGTCCAGACTGCGATCTACACTCGCAAAGGTTGCGAACGGGCAATACGCTACGCCTTCGATCTCGCTCGTGAACGTGGCAAGAAAAACCACGTAACCTCGATCACGAAATCAAACGCACTCGGATACATGACGATCTGGGACCGCACATTTGAAGAAGTAGCCGAGGAATACACCGATATCAACACGACATCGTTGCTGATCGACGCGGCGTGCATGGACCTCGTTCGCAGACCCGAAATGTTTGATGTGATCGTTGCACCTAACCTGTTTGGCGACATCATCACCGACATCGGGGCGATCATCTCCGGCAGCATGGGACTGGCTTCCAGCGCCAACATCAACCCCGATACGTCAGTTCCATCGATGTTCGAGCCAACCCACGGTTCTGCCCCTGACATCGCAGGGCAGGGCATTGCAAACCCAATGGCCCAGATCCTCACGGCAGCAATGATGCTGCGGCACCTCGGTGAAGATGCCGCAGCGGCCGATGTGGATGCTGCAGTTCTACAACTTCTCGAACAGGGCGAAATCGTGACGCCTGATCTTGGTGGTTCGTCGACCACACAGGGAGTTGGCGACGCGATAGCCGAACTCGTTTCAAAGTAATAAACCAGCGGGACAGATCATCAAGATGGATCCATTTCAGAAAATTCAACTTGGAAACACCGGTATAGCGGTACCGAGGCTCGGACTTGGCACAGCGCCGTTGTCTGGAATGGTGCTCGGTGACGGTCTGTACGGCGGCACGGCACACGACGAGGCCGTGAAGGTTATCGACCGCGCTCAGGAACTGGGTATCTCCTATGTCGACACCGCTCCACTGTATGGCGCAGGGCGAGCAGAGGCTCGGGTTGGGCAATCGGCGTACGCCAAGGCTGATCGCGATTCGTTCGTTATTTCAACGAAAATCGGGCGAGTGCTTAATCCGGTCGATGGCGGGGTGGCTGTCGAAGACGACCCCGATGGCATTGGTGAACTGCTACCGGTGAACACCTGGACTCGCGACAACGTACACCGTTCGATCGAAGACAGCCTGAAGCGACTCAAACTCGGCAGTATCGAGATCCTTTACGTCCACGACCCCGACGTAGAGGATTACGGCGAGGAGCAGGCTGTCACCGAGGCTTTCCCGGCACTCATCGAGCTGCGAGAACAGGGAGTAATCAAGGCGATCGGCTGTGGAATGAACGAGTGGCAGATGCCGCTCAAGTTCATTCAGCAATTCGACCTCGACATTATTCTTCTCGCCGGTCGATACACGCTACTCGATCACTCAGGATTGGCCGAATTCCTACCGACATGTGTTGAACGCGATGTAAAGATCACTATTGGCGGACCTTACAACTCGGGAATTCTGGCACGCGATCTCTCGAAGCCGGTAACTTTCAACTACGAAAAGGCGTCTAGCGATCTGGTTGACCAGGCCCGTAAGCTCACAGAAATATGTGATGTCCACGGCGTCGACCTGAAAGCAGCCGCGTTGCAGTTCGTTCTTGCCCACCCGGCAGTTGCAACCGCGGTCCCAGGAGCGCAGTCGATCGCCGAGTTAGAACAAAACATCGCGATGGTGCAGCAAGAGATTCCCGCTGGATTCTGGAGCGACATGCGCTCAGCCGGACTAATTCCCGACAACGCACCAACTCCCGACTAAACGATCAGCCCGTGTGGAAACCGGCGTTGTGGCCAGCCACCTCAACATGCGTCTCGACAGGCGTCTTGCCGATCAGGAAGTCGAAGTCACAGCCGTCCTGCGCCTGCGTGATGTGCTGCGAGTACATCTTTCCGTAGCCACGCTCGAATCCGCCATCAACAGCAGGAGCAGCCAGATTCGCCCGGCGGCGATCCAACTCTTCGGTATCGACGTTTAGATCGAGAATTTTCGCCTTCACATCAAGCGTGATCATGTCGCCGGTCTGAACCAGCGCTAACGGACCACCGACGGTTGATTCAGGTGAAACGTGCAGCACGATAGTTCCGAACGCCGTTCCACTCATGCGTGCATCAGAAATTCGCACCATGTCTCGCACACCCTCAGCGAGCAGTTTCTTTGGCAAGGGCAAGAAACCAGCTTCTGGCATTCCGGGGCCGCCTACCGGACCTGCACCCTTCATGACGAGGATGTCGTCCTTGGTCACGTCGAGATCAGGATCATCGATTCGATTCTTGAGATCAAGTGGGTTTTCGAACACAATGGCCCGGCCGGTGTGCTGCAATAGCTCCGGCGATGCAGCGATGTGCTTGATCACGGCTCCATCGGGTGCGAGCGATCCCTTCAGCACGCTTAGTCCGCCCTCTGGGGCAAGCGGTGCATCTGGCGAAAATACGACATCGTCGTTGTAGCACTCGGCGTCGGCGATATTTTCGCCCAATGTTTCGCCAGTTACGGTCAGACAATCGAGAGTCAGAAGACTTTCCATCTTCTTCAAAACCGCTCCGACACCACCTGCATAGAACAGATCCTCCATCAGGTATTTGCCACTCGGTTTCAAGTTCACGATCACAGGAGTCGTTTCCGAAAGATCATTGAATCGTTCAAGCGGAAGTTTGATACCAGTACGACCAGCGATGGCGGTGAGATGGATGATCGCGTTGGTCGATCCTCCAGCAGCGAGAAGCATGCGAATCGCGTTGTCGAACGCATCCTGAGTAAGGATGTCGGAAGGTCGAATTCCCTTTTTCACGAGTTCAACTGCCGCACGTCCTGAATCCTCGGCGAGTACCTTGCGTCGAGAATCGGCTCCCGGCACAGCGGCTCCTCCCGGCAGGCACATTCCGAGCGTCTCGACAATTGCACCCATCGTGGAAGCGGTTCCCATCACCATGCAGTGTCCCGGTGAACGATAAATCGCTGCTTCCATTGAATCGTAATCTGCCTGAGTAATTGTCCCGGCGCGCAGTTCGGACCAGTATCGGCGACAGTCGGTGCAAGATCCGAGTTCCTCCCCCTTCCAGTTGCCATTTAACTGCGGACCACCCGTTAGAACGATTGCTGGCAGATCGGCAGATACAGCACCCATGAGCATCGCGGGCGTCGTCTTGTCGCAACCCGAAAGAAGTACTACGCCATCGATCGGGAGACCGCGGATCATCTCCTCGACGTCCATCGCCATCAAGTTCCTGCAGAACATCGAGGTGGGAGAAAGGAAAAATTCACCAAGTGAAATAGTCGGGAACTCTATCGGGAATCCACCGGCAGCGAGAACGCCTCGCTTAACATGCTCGGCAAGACCTCGCAGATGGGCGTTGCAGTGCGTTGCCTCAGACCACGAGTTGGCGATTCCGATTACGGGTCGACCAGTAAACGATTCTTCAGACCAGCCCTGATTCTTCAGCCCGGCCCTATGAAGAAATCCTTCCAGATCTCTTCCCCCAAACCACTCTTCTGATCGTAGAATTCTGCCGTTGGCCTGCTCTGTACCCATCAATTTATATCCTCGTAAATACCAAAAGAAAGCTCGTGAGGCGGCGAGTCTAGCAAACAACCGGGTGTTATTTTGTTGTTATCAAGCGCTCAGTACCATACAGATCCTCAATATCCAGACATGACTTCAAATAACAACATTCGATTTCCAGAATTGACCGTGTCGGGCTCCCCCAAAACGATGGGCCAGCAAATAGGTGAGCATTTTCGTAGCCAGATTATTGAACTATCTGAACTGGTTCTCGACAGATTCAACAAAAGCGCAGCGAAACCGATTTCGTGGGTACAGGCGGAATCGGTCGCAATGGGCAGTTTCAATCGGGTTTCCGAATACTTCCTGTCCGCACTGGAAGAGTTGAGCGGTACGGCCGCCGCTGCAGGTGTACCAGTTGAGAGATTGATGGTGTTGAACGCCAGAAATATGCTTGGTGAAACCTCGGAGGGCTGCACCTCGATAATGGTTTCAGCTGAGAAATCCGATACGGGAAGCGGCTTCGCAGGGCAGAACTGGGACAACGACCCGGCAATGGCCCCGCTATCGGCTGTGATCACGCGTAAAGGCGATGACAAAGCTCAGTTCACATCATGGATGCAGCCCGGAACGGTGGCGTACATGGGGTTCAATTCTGCCGGCATCGGTATATGCATGAATGCAATGAACGGTCCCGCTGATCCCGCTGGCATCCCGTGGTATTTTTTCGTGCGAGCCATTCTGGAATCCAACTCGACTTCCGACGCTGTCCACGTTCTCGAAACAGCGCCAAGATCTCTCACTGCCAACGCAGCGATGATCACAAGCGAAGGACCGCTAGATATCGAGATAACCCCAGACGCTATCGAGTCGATCAAGAGCGATTCGCAGGGTTTCCTGGTGCACACAAACCACTGCACCCACCCTTCGTTCACATCACACAATGTTGAGTTTGAGGATCGGATATACGGTCAATCGTTCGACCGGATAGATCGTGGAGGGGAAATACTCAGTAACCATTTGAACGATGGACTGGTGTCACTCGACGCAGCCAAGGCTTTGCTCTCGGATCACGACGGATTCCCCACTTCGATCTGTCGACACCCAAATGACGACCCACAAACCGGGTGGCAACGTAGCGTTATATCTATCATTGTTGAACCAGACAAAAAACGAATGCACGTGTCGAACGGAAACCCGTGCGAAAACGCTTACGAAACATACGACGCTGGCTAGTCGACTCGGCTACCTGACTATCGCTAGAAACCCAGAATTTAAGAAAGTGAACGCAGTTGAGATTCAGCAAGCCAGCATTGATGGGCGCCGGGCTGGGGTTCGTGATGGGCATAGTGTTTATGATCATCTCTCTACTGCAGTTCGATGATGCCGAAACAAACGCAAAAGACGTTGTACTGGTCGGCATACTGTTCGGAATTCCGTTCTCGGTGCTGATCGGAATTGCAATTGGTTGGGCCTGGGGGAGATTTCTCGGGCCCCGCAGTCTCTAATACTCAGCGGCGAAGACGCAGCCGCCGCAGAATCCGCGTGATCAGCCCTTTTGGACCTGATTCATCGTCTCGCCTGAGTCGGTCAGCGGTACATGCAGCGCAGGTGCAGTAAGGCGGATGATTCCCACCCCTGTAAGCTCGCTCGTCCACAGTTAGTCGCTTTCAGTTCCCAAGATATAAGATATTGATGATCGTTTGGACTCGACATTCGGGTAGCGTCGATACTCGGGCTAGATGCAATTTTACTTGCATCGAATCTCGAACGGCGCGGAACGCGTAAAACTCTCTGTTGCTTATCGGAAGATACCAAATATAAACGGAGAGTTGAGTTTGCAGCAGCCCTGAGATTATTAGGCGGCCCGAGCGAGGAACGGCGGCTCCTGCTGGTTCGAGTTTACGTTCGCAGCCTTCAGCGCCCAGTTGACGCGCATCTCTACTTCACCGGGATCCCATGGCTTCATCACGTAGTCACGTACGCTAAGCTGCACTGCTTTCACCATGTTCTGGCGATCGCCCTGAGCGGTCACCATGATGACGGGAAGAGAAGAAAACTCTGGCTGGTCTTTCAACCTGCGCAATGTATCGAGTCCATCCATTCCGGGCATAGCAATATCGAGCAGTACAACATCCGGACGAGATGAAGAGATCACTTCCAGCGCTTCAAGACCATCTACGGCCTGCACCACCTGGTGACCTTCTTCTTCGAGAATCTCAGCGAGAGCGTCTTGTATCTCTTCATGATCGTCAACGACAAGAATCGTCGGCATGGTTCATTCCTGTACTTTCACTATCCGTACACGTTCCGAGCTATTCACACGAACGATACGCGGACATGTCTTTCAACCAATACTGTTCCAGTCTCGGGATTCCATGCGCGATATCTGGTTTAGCCACGGTGTGAATAAGGTTTGCTGGGACAAGAGTGACAACCCCGGTTTGAGTTGCAGAGGGCGTCTCCTGACATGCCTTAGTTGTATGGAATTTTGTTCGGACTCATATACGTACTAGAGGAACTTACTCGATGCTTGCAAAGACACGCACCTGCGCACTCGTCGGACTCGACAGGGTCATGGTCGAAACTGAAGTGGATATTGCGCCAGGGTTACCTGCATTCCACATCGTTGGTCTAGCGGACATAGCTGTCCAAGAATCAAAAGAGCGTGTCCGTGCGGCCATCCGCAATTCTGGTGTTGAACTCCCGATGCGACGAATCGCGGTGAACCTCGCACCAGCAGATGTTCGGAAATCAGGACCAGCCTACGATCTGCCAATAGCCATAGGAATACTCACCAGCACCGGGCAAGTGCCCGAAATCGACTCAGAGTCACTGTTGCTAGGAGAACTGGCTCTCGATGGAACTCTGCGAACGACACAGGGAATACTCCCAATGGTGGCGGTCGGAAAGCAGCAGGGATTTAAGCGCGCGTTCGTACCAGAGATTAATGCCGAAGAGGCAGCACTTGTACACGGGATCGAGGTGCTTCCGGTCAGGAATCTGGTTGAAATGATCGCCTTCCTGAGATCAGAACAAAAAAACAATCCAATTACCGAACCGTTCAACCTGGATGACCACCGCGTAATCAGACAGGAAGGTCCTGATATTTCCGATGTGCGAGGTCAGGAACATGCCAAGAGGGCCATCGAGGTTGCTGCGGCCGGCGGGCACAATCTTTTGATGTCGGGACCACCGGGCTCTGGAAAGACATTGCTCGCAAAGAGCTTGCCGTCGATCTTGCCGTCTATGACCCCTGACGAAGCTCTTGATGTGACCACTATCTATTCAGTCGCGGGTCATTTGCCGTCGGACAGGCCGATGATAAGCGAGCGCCCGTTTCGAGCGCCTCACTACACTATTTAGAATGCTGGGCTCGTCGGTGGTGGTGCGATTCCGCGGCCGGGAGAAATAACGCTAAGCCATCGTGGGGTATTGTTTCTCGATGAACTACCCGAGTTCGGGCACGCGTCACTCGAAGTTCTGCGTCAACCGATCGAAGATAAAGTCGTAACCATCAGCAGGGCGCAGGGCACCACTATGTACCCTGCCAATTTCATGCTCGTAGCAGCGATGAACCCGTGCCCGTGCGGATACAGCGGCGATCCAGAGCAGGCCTGCACCTGCTCTCCGTCAGCGGTCAGCAGGTATCAACGGAGGATCTCCGGGCCGTTACTCGATCGATTCGATATTTTTGTGGACGTTCCACGCGTCGAGTACGAAAAACTCATTACGCCGCCGTCATCTGAAAACTCAGACGTCGTGAGGGAGAGAATCTCCCAAGCGATCGATATTCAACGTCACAGGTTTTCTGATTCTGGCCTTGCTTCGAATTCAGACATGGGACCTGTGGAGGTGTGGAACCACTGTGCGGTCGAGGAGTCGGCTCAGTCCCTGATGCAAATGGCGATGAAGCAGTTGAGACTCTCTGCGCGCGGTCTGCACAGAGTGTCAAAAGTAGCTCGTACTATCGCTGATCTAGCAGATTCACCAGATATTCTCACGCCCCACGTTGCCGAAGCCCTCCAGTACCGACCCAGACTGACTGCCTGAGCCGGCCGCAGACGATGGCGAGAACGCACTTGCTGGTGTATACCCAGTGCGTGCTTATTACTAATTCCGCAGACGTCGCCGATTTTTGTGCCGAGGCAGCCAATTCCGAGTTCGTCACGGTCGATACAGAGTTCGTTCGAGAAAAGACGTACTGGCCGATCCTCTGCTTAATCCAGATCGCAACACGCGACGAAGCCGTGGCAATCGACCCGCTCGCTGATGGAATCGATCTGCAACCGGTTTACGACCTGATGAAAAACACATCAGTTCTGAAGGTATTTCATTCCGCAAGCCAGGACATGCAGATTATGTTTACCGCCAGCGGCGGCATGGTCGAACCGGTCTTCGATACCCAGATCGCCGCTATGGTCAGCGGGTACGGCGACCAGCCTGCCTACGCAACACTCGTTCAGCGGATTGTCGGTGAAACGATAGATAAAAGGTCACAAATGACCGACTGGTCGAGAAGGCCCCTGACCGAGCACCAGGTCGACTACGCCATCGGCGACGTCACTTTCCTGATGGACGTATACGACAAGTTGGTTTCAGAACTAACTGACTCGGATCGCACAAGCTGGGCTCAAGAAGAAATGGGTCACCTGCGGGACAAAAGCCTCTATGACGCGATTCCTCGTGATCTGTGGCGAAAAGTGCGACTCCGCCGTCCGACTCGTCGTGCGCTAGCGATTTTGCGAGAGATCACAGAGTGGAGAGAAATCAGCGCTCAGCGTCGAAATATTCCTAAGGGCTGGGTTTGCCGCGACGAAGCGCTGGCTGAAATCGCACTGAACGCCCCCCAGACTCCCGCCGCTCTCGAACGGGTACGTGGCGTAAACGAACGATTCGCACATGGGCGATACGGCAAAGCGCTCCTGGACGCAGTCCAAGTCGGCCTCGATATCCCCGACGATGAGTGCCCGGACCCTGAAAAAGGTCGTCCTCCACTACGCGGTCACGAGACACTCGTCGCTCTGCTTCAGGCACTACTGAAACTTCGGTGTGAAGAAAACGGTGTCGCCGCACAACTAGTGGCCAACCGAAAGGAACTGGATCGGATAGCGACCGAAGATGAACCGGATGTCAGAACCCTGTCGGGATGGCGACGCGATATCTATGGCAATGATGCTCTCGCTCTAAAACGCGGTGAAATTGCCCTCACATCCGATGGTCTGAGTGTTCGAGTCGTACCGGCCTAAGTAAAGGCTGCCATCGCAGTCCGACTCGACTTATACTCGCCAGATATATTTTCGAATCTAGTCAACAGGAAACTCTCCCATGGTTAACGCACTCAAGGGTGACGTGTTCATTACCGGTGCAGCTCGAACCCCACTCGGCAAGTTCCAGGGCGGCCTATCAAGCATCTCTGCGACCGACCTTGGGGCCACGGCCATCAAAGCGGCTATCGACCGTTCCGGACTCGAAGCGGATGAAGTCGAGTACACGGTGATGGGGAACATGCTTTCAGCCGGGCTTGGTCAGACACCGGCCAGACAGGCAGCGATAAGCGCTGATATCCCGAACTCAGTTTCTGCATTGACCATAAACAAGGCCTGTGCATCGGGAATGCAGGCTGTAATTCTCGCCGCACAATCGATCCAGCTTGGCGAAGCATCGGCTGTCGTAGCCGGCGGCATGGAGAACATGAGTGCGGCGCCTCACCTGCTGCTCAACAGCAGGACAGGGCAGCGGCTAGGTGACACCAATCTAATCGACTCGATGATTCACGACGGCTTGTGGTGTCCCTTCGAGAACCGTCACATGGGAGGATCGGCAGAGGCGATAAGTGAAAAATATTCCGTCTCTCGTGAATCACAGGATGAGTTCTCAGAACGCAGCC
>Ga0209402_10005780_pt1 | contig 10925 bp, 9 predicted proteins | sample ArcticOcean_MG_C_3_FD_187437 | JGI IMG/M metagenome (GOLD analysis project Ga0209402, IMG submission 187437) | Marine microbial communities from western Arctic Ocean - ArcticOcean_MG_CB8_126 (SPAdes) (version 2) | ecosystem: Environmental > Aquatic > Marine > Oceanic | place: Arctic Ocean... | reverse complement strand
CCGTACACCCCAAACAATGGGTTGATCCGACGCCGAAAGCGAAATATAACCTCGTGGTCATCGGGGCCGGGTCGGGTGGCCTGGTGTCGGCAGCCGGGGCGGCTGGTGTCGGTGCCCATAGTGCGATTATCGAGTCTCACCTCCTTGGCGGGGATTGTCTGAATGTGGGATGCGTACCGTCCAAGGCACTCATCCGCTGTGCACGTGCGGCGGCAGATGTGAGAGATGCCGCGCAATTCGGGGTAAAGATATCGGGTGAGGTCCAGATTGATTTTGGCGCGATTATGGAACGCATGCGCAAGCTTCGAGCCAGTATTTCTCCGGTTGATTCCGCTACGCGCTTTAGCCAGGAATTAGGCGTCGATGTGTTTATCGGCCGGGCCAGGTTTACCGGGCCGAATACGGTGGAGGTCAACGGCCAGACCCTTACTTTCGCAAAGGCCGTCGTAGCCACCGGTGGTTCGGCAGCCATTCCTCCCATTCCAGGACTCAAAGAAGCCCCCTATCTGACCAACGCCAATATTTTTAATCTGACGGAACTCCCGCCGAGGCTTGGGGTGATCGGGGCCGGCCCCATCGGTATGGAACTCGCCCAGTCTTTTCAGCGGTTTGGTTCTGACGTCACGGTATTCTCCCGCAGCGGGGGTATTCTACCGAAGGAAGATCCAGAGGCCGCCCGTATCGTCGAAGAAGCCACCCGGCGTGACGGCGTGACGTTTATCTCTAACATAACCTTCAAACGTGTCGAGAGCGATAACGGAAAGGCGCCGATTACCGTGGTCATCGAATCAGATGGGGTGGAGCGTGGGGTGGAATTGGATGCCCTGCTCGTCGCTACTGGTCGCAAGCCTAATGTAAACGGCCTTGGCCTGGAAGAGGCCGGTATCGAATTCGATCCGCGTAGGGGCGTCAAAGTAAACGACCGTCTTCAGACCACGAATCCCCACGTCTATGCGGTCGGCGATGTCGCGTCCATGTATCAGTTTACCCATATGGCCGATTTCATGGCCCGGATGGTCATCAAAAATGCCCTGTTCTTCGGCCGCGAAAAGGTGTCCGATTTCCTGATTCCCTGGGCGACGTATACGGAACCGGAAATCGCCCATGTGGGCCTCTATGAGAAGGACTTGAAAGAGCGGGACATCGCCTATGAGACCTTCACCCGTGAATTTCAGCATGTGGACCGGGCTATTCTTGAAGGCGAGACAGAAGGTTTTGTTAAGATCCATGTGGAAAAAGGTTCGGACAAGATCCTCGGGGCGACCATCGTCGGTGGTCATGCCGGCGATATGATCAGCGAGATAAGCGTGGCGATGCGGGGTAAAGTCGGACTGGGTACCCTGGCCGGGATTATTCATCCATATCCTACGGTGGCCGAGGCGATCCGGCAGTGCGGCGATGCCTATAACCGAACCCGATTGACACCGACCGTGAAGAAAATATTGAGTCGGGTCACCATGTTGCAGCGGTGATTGGGATCTGGTGGATAGGCCTTCGGAATCCTGCACACCCGGCTCAACGGCAAATACAAGGTGGGCATACGTTTGTAGATTGAGGTCGCTGGCAGCCTGGGCCTCTAATAGCTATTGCGAGATCTAACGCAAGCCAGGCGTATGGCCAGGCTGATCAATAGACACCCCGAATCGCTGCATCAGATAGGGCCCTGATTGTACCATGGAAAATTTGGGTTGTTCTCCAGCAGAAAGGCAGGTGGAGATACATTTTATCTCGGCATCCCAATCAGGCTGGTAAAAAAAGGCGAGGGATTGTCGGCGTTTAGATAAACCGCCTTCATCCGCTGCCGGGCTAACCACCCGGTGCAGGGTCGAGACCCACCGGTCATTGGTCCATCTGGCCATCATATCACCGATGTTGATAATAAATGAATCCGGTATTCTGGGAGCCATCGCCCATTCACCGGTAGGCATGAGCACTTCGAGGCCGCCAACAGCGATATCGGATTTCAGGATCGTTAAGCTGCCATAGTCGGAATGTGCCCCGGCCCGTTGCTGGCCGGGTTGGAGGGCTTTGTCAGTCGCTGGGTAGTTGCTGGCCCGCAAGGCGCTGATGGTGGTGGTGTGATGCGGGGTGAAATAAGCTTCAGGCAGATGGAGGGCGGCAGCGAAAAGCGTCATGAGGTCCGCGCCTAATCGTTCCATTGCAGTATAGTAGGCCAGCCAGGCCTGCTGGAGCTGGTCAGGTTCGGCCGGCCAGATGTTAGCCCCGAAGAAAAAGTCTCTATCCGACCCCGGTGGCAGGTGGCCGGGTTTGCGGTGCTGGCCGATGCTGAACATTTCTTTCAGGTCCGGCGGCGTGTCGGCTCCCTGGTTTTTGGCGAGGGCTTCCATTTCAAGAGGAAAATAGCCTCTCGGGCAACCTGGTTCACTGGACTGAGATCGGAGCTTCTGCTCCATAGGTAAGTCAAAGAACGCCCATGCGTTAAACCACGCGGCCTCAAGAATATCTTCAGGGACTCCATGCCCCGTAATCACGAGAAAGCCTGTGGTTTGGCAGATGGTATCCACCTCTGATGCTATAGCCTGTTTCTCTTCTTTGGAGCCCTTACGAAAAGCGGATATATCTATCGTGGGAATATGAGACATGAGATGCCCTTATGTAATAGGATGGTGGACCAGGAAGAACTATAATCACCCTGCCTGACTTCATGGTCATTTTTGTAAAGACGCATATTCAACCGCAATTTCAGCCGCTAAGGCCGCATTGTTAAATACCAGTTGGATATTGGCTGCGAGGCTTTCCCCTTCGGTTGTTTCAGCTATTCTCGCCAGGAGATAGGGGGTACAGTCTTTACCTGTCATGCCTATTTTTTCCATGTCCAGAAGCGCCTGATCAATGACCCCGTCGATTTGCCTTCGGTCGAGGCTATGGGCTGCTGGAATCGGATTGGCAATGATCATCCCCCCACTCAAATTCATCTCCCATTTGGCTTTCATCACTCGGGCTATTTCTTCGGGGCTATCGAGTTTGTAATTGACGATAAAATCACTGTCCCGTGTGTAAAAGGCAGGCATCATTTCCGTTTGATAACCGATGACCGGTACCCCGTGGGTCTCTAAATATTCCAGCGTAAGCCCGATATCCAGTATGGATTTCACCCCGGCACACACGACTGCTACATCCGTGTGAGCGAGTTCCTGCAGGTCTGCGGACATATCGAGGGTTTGCGGCGCGCCTCGGTGCACGCCCCCGATGCCGCCCGTAGCGAATATCCTGATGCCGGCTCTATCAGCCAGAATCATGGTAGAAGCCACGGTCGTCGCCCCATCTTTTTTACCAGCCACCATGAATGGTATATCCCGGCGACTTGTTTTTGTAACGGCTTGTCCTGCTTTACCTAAATATTCAATTTCAGTACGGCTCAGCCCCACTTTTAATCGACCTCGTAAAATAGCCATTGTTGCGGGCACGGCGTGGTGGTCACGGACGACTTGTTCCACCTGCAGGGCAGTGTCTACATTTTGCGGGTAAGGCATGCCGTGGGAGATAATGGTGGACTCCAGCGCGACCACAGGACGGCCTTCATCGAGGGCGCTCTGGACGATAGGGTTGATGTCAAAATAAGCTTCGAGAGATCTGTCAGGCATAATGGCGCTCATTAATTTGGGTAACATTAGGGGTCGACATATCAGGATGAATGGTCGCGGGATGTGATAGGGTCAGACAGGCGGCGCTCATGGCAAAATGGATCGACGGCAACAGCGGCCATTGCCTCAGCCACGCATGCGCCAGGCCAGCGAGCAGCGCATCTCCTGCACCGTTGGTATAGATCTGCTTGGAGGGCGTAATGGCTTCTATCTGGCCCTGACCATCACCGGTGCTGTAAAACAGACCTTTGGCCCCTAAGCTGATGAACATACGCTTTACACCCTGCCGATGAAACCAATCTGCCAGCGTCGGTAATTGCTTTGGGGAATCTGCTTTCAAGCCTGCGATTTCCTCTGCCTCTGACAAGCTGGGCTTCAAGGTGTGTATGGCCTTTAAGTGTGGTAATAATTTACTTGCTTTCGAACAGGATACGGGATCGACAAAAATCGGCTGATCCGAAAAATTCTCCATGACGTAGGCCAGCGTATCCGCTCTTAGATTCGTATCGATTATAATAAGTGCGGCCCGGCGTAACATATCCTGATGGATTTGTAATTGGTCTGGACCAAGATGCTCCAGAATAGACATATCCGAAATGGCGGCGAGCAATGCCCCATTTTCATCGAGGATGGAAAGGTATGAAGACGTCCCCGAAGTATCCATCTCCACGATATGTTGCATGTCGATACCGGCATCAATACCTTGTTGTAATAACATCCGGCCAGCGTGATCCCTGCCGATGGGGGCAATCAAACGGCTGTCATTTCCAAGACGCGCTATATTTTCAGCAATATTACGGGCGACCCCACCGGGTGAGTTCTTGACGGAGCCTGGATTCGAATCATGAAGTTCGAGTGTACGGCCGGGCTGACCGTGTATATCCATATTAGCCCCGCCGATAATCACAATAAAGGATTTATGTGCCTGCATATAACACCCATTTCTGCATCAAGTAGACCTGTATTTCGCCAGTCTAATATTGCCGAATACGTGGCTGATATCAATCTTATTTGTAAAATTCAGCATAAATCCTATAGATGAGTCTATTCTTGTATGTCAAAATCAGACAAAGGATGGCACGATTGTAAAATCCTGGGAATTAGTCGAGGATCCTACAGACCTCACTGTTAAGCACAATAATTGTTATTCATCACAATTCGTTTTGGTCTCTCTCTTTTATCTTGTATTATATCAACAACTGACACCAGTAGGCCCGCGTGCACCTAACAAGAGAGGGCATCATGCGATTATTCTTGATAATCATGTGGATAGGGATTTTTTCTGTCGGTTCAGCTATACATGCGGTATCATCTGTATGGCAACAATTTGAGACGCTGGATGCATCAGGGAACAGGGACGGTGTGATTGCCCTGTGGAAAGAGAATGCCGTCGATGTGATGGTGATGATTCATGGCTATCTGGACGAAACGCTGCCCCATTCCAAATCAAAATCCGTATCTGATCGGGACAAGATAAAAATACGTCAGCAGCGTGTGATGCGTGCTGCCCTTACCGCAGCAGAGGCGTTAAACCTGCCGGCTATTAAAACGTACGTGGCTTCGGCTTTGGCCTGGGACGATACACAGGTTCCAATTTACCGCGAGCGCCAACGATTACTGAAGGTCGCCCACAATTATTCGCCGCGTCATGACTTTGTGAGGGCCCTCACCGCAGGACGACAGGCCGAACAACACCCCCGGCGTATCGGAGATCAGGTCGGTCTGGTGTGGGTGCTTAATAGCATAGTAACCGTTCATAATGCCACGGTACACTATTGACAACCGCGTACGGGGATTTCTCAAGCAGACGAATTATCGGATGTGTTCACGAGTTTCAGCGAAGCCCGATCACTGGCCCATCGCTTAGGTATGACCTCATCAAAAGCAGAAGCCGCTTATGGGCAGGTGATGGTGATGATGAACCAAAAGAATTATAAAGCGATAATGCCATATATCGAAGAGGCTGAAGCATTGACCCTCCGCCTCCCTGACCGGGCTGCTTCCAAGCAAAAACACTTACGATTCCTTAAACAGCATCGCAATGAAGTTATGGGGAAATAGGTTTTGCAGGCGACGTATAATCTTGAAGAAGCGACCCAACGGACCAAATTCTTCCACTATTTCCTCTTAAGCCGGGTTTTCATCGCTTTTTATACGGCGTGACATCCAAACCCGGATAGCCTGCCGCCACCCAGTTCAGCGCTTCATCGGTCAAGTAGGCATGACCAACAGGCGGAAAACCGAATAAAAGAACATAAGCAAAATACCATATCCCCGATCCGGCGTGGGCACGACCAGGCTATGATTGGAATAGTCATAATGTAAGGGCTGACCGTAATCCGCTGCCCCTGCATATTTGGCCCAGAGGCTGGCTTCCAGAAGACGGAGATGAGTCGTATTCAGCGCTTGTTCCGTGAAGGCGATGAGGTCATTACGGATAGCCAGGTTGTTCAGCGAAGGCACTTAAAGGAAACATCATGATCCCGGCGAAGGGGTCGCTTTGCAGCCAGGCATATTGATCCGGTGCGGCATTGTAAGTATCCGCGGATGGATAATAGGTACCGCATGACCGCTTTGCCGAAGCCAGTTCATCTGAATCAAGAACATCTTCAATCAGCACCCAATCCGGATCATGAAGGATTTGGAGATGGGAATCGGAGATAGGCCTATCTTTATTTTTGAACCGCGTAGCGCTCGCAACGTCCCGAAGGGACTTGCCACCCCGTAGGGATCAGCAATGATGATCTTTGAATGATGATTGAAGACTTTTTAATCTTATAGGACGCAACATCGTACACGACAGAAATAATAACGGCCCGTATTATGTCATCCCGAGCGAAGCCGAGGGATCTAATTCGAACCGACTATGAGTAGATCACTCCACTCGCTGTGCTCGGTCGAGATGACAAATCAAGTTTTTGTCGTGTACTATAAGGACGGAATCATTATTTACAATTCAAACTCCCCTCATCCGTTAGGGTTTTCCCACAACAGGCCTTCTTCTTTTCGCTTACTTGCGATCTCCTGCGTTTCCGAAATCCATGCTCGAAACTCGGGCGTCATCGGGCCATCGTGTATGGTTGCACGTTTGCTGTATGGCACATAATTGCCGATATGCCAGAGGGTGTTTCGGTAGAGAGCGAAGTCGCCGGCGTTGAGATGTAACTGCACGGCGCCGGGCATACTCTCGCAATAGGCCAGGCAGGTCTGCTCCCGTTCAAGATTTGATTTTCCCGCGAGATTCGGGCCAGGAATAGGTCGATCCGGAAACCTCTTGGCTTCACGGGGTAAATCTCGTCGAAGATGGCTGCCCGGGACCACCCAGGTGCAATGATCTTCGTAGAGGGCGCAATTAATTTGGTTAAACAGGTTGAGGTCCATCAGTCGGTCATCCCACCTCGCCAGCGGAAGCCCGGACATATTGTCGCGCCAGTCACGATGCCAGTGGGTACACCAGGGTTGGTCTCTCGGTTCCAGCAATACACCGAAGAGCTCCCGGTCGCCATGACGATGCCTCGGGGTCAGCACCCGGGCGATAGCATCTATCAGTGCCGGCAGTTCCGCATAATCGATAAATGGCTGCTGGTCAAGATCATATTTAGCTACCGGCTGTAACCGTTGTATCTGTGCCCCGTTTTTTTCCCGGGCGATATCCACGGCCTTGTCGCACACCTGGCGTAAATCCGTAATTAGGGCGGGTGGCAGGATCTGCCGGAAGACTGTATACCCGTGGGTATAGTATGATTCGATATGCGCATCGGAAAAGGCGAAGGACATAAAGGACTCCTGAGGAGGATTAAGTTCTGGGTTCCGAGTTCTGATTAGGATTCTATTATAATATATATCGTTTTTGGGATTGCTCTCCAGAAAAATAAATCGGTGAAGAAACCAAATGGCTAAAATCACAGTATTGTCTGATGAGTACGAAAACAAGGCGGATGCTTATTACCGATCACGATCTCAGACAACAAGGCGGGCTAGGCGACGGAAAGGCGATGGATCTGGTGGTCCGGCGTTATCCGGATACGGTTGTGTCTACCTGTTCACAGACCAGAACTACGCCGGTCACATTATCCTGTTGCTCAAAGCCTTTGCCGATGATCTGTGCGATCAGCATCTCGCAGGCGTCCTGCGGATCTTCATTTATAACGGCCAACAAACCTTGCGCTTTTACCCGGTCCGATTCCGTATCCGAAAAGCCAAAGGCATCCTGTTGTTCCTTCCTTCGCCCAATATCCTGGGCGTTACCGAGAATAAAGTGGGCACCGTCCAGGATCACCGGATGGCCTCGTATTTGTTTCGGCTCATCTTTCTCATCGTCCGAGGCCAACAGGAACCGCCAGGCTACCACCGGACCTCCAATAAGCAGGAGGCCCAAGCTTATAGATGCGATCTATTGGGTATCGCTGACCGCTGGCTGTCCCTCGCCGATCACGGTATCGCGCACGGCGCTTGTTATGTGCGTAGAGTCTGTTTTGCCTGCGGTGGTATCTGTATTGGCCGGCTGTATGGTCGATGCGGCTGTGATGGTGTCGGGCTGTGCAGCCGGCGGTTGCGCTTTTGTTGGCGTAACCATGCTGGTGTCATGAGCCAGATCCATAAGAGGAAATACCGTATGTTGACGGGCTACCTGTCCATTGAAAATGCACACCGAAAAGCGGAACGAACAGCAACGTGGACTGTCCCAGGTTAATCTGTGGATAGGGTTCTATAGGTGTCGGTGTATATATGGCTTCCTTGTTCAAAGAAACCATATTTTCAGCGCCGCCCGGTACGAGCATAAATACATTACCGCCGGTCAGCAGACGATATTCGTTGCTGGAGTTGGTGCAGGACCGGTCGGGCACGTGCCATGGCCGTACTATGTGTCTGCTGCGCCTGGTTTAACGACGCCCGCGTTGATGCGAGTACCTCTTCCAGGGCCTGCCGTCGTGCCGCCGTATCCTCGACCTGACTCAGGGCCTGCTGTGTGTTCTTCAACTGGTCCTGGCATTGGTCAGCGTCTGTTTGATTTCATCCGCTTCTTCAAGCGTCAGGGTTTTACCGTAATAGGGAGTTAACACCAGCATCACAAGCAAAAAGGCCCCCATCGCCCCCGAGATGACGTCCAACATGGACATGTTGAATATACTGATGTCTTTTTTTGTTTTCTTAGCATGATTAGATGGGAAGCTGCGAATCTCGCAGGGCTCGATGATTCGATAAATAACTTGATCGAAAACTGGTTTTGATTCGCAGATTCGTACCGGCCGTAAAATCCCACATAAAATCCGTCATTGCGATCCGCCAGCGCTTTTAAAAACCGCACCTCATCCAAGGTGGCATTCTGATCGCGAAACTGTGAGCCTATGCCGAGGGCGTTAATCTTAAACCGTCCGCTGTTTCTCTGCGTGAGACGGGCCGCCAGTTGATCAATCTGGGCACCGCTCAACTGCCCCTGGTCATTACCTGGTGCGCCGTCCGACATGAGGATAATCGCGGCGGCATCCCTATATTTCTGTTCTTCAAGCATGTAGTTGAGTGCCCTTCTGTCGGTGTGCCGTCAAAAGGTTGAAGCGCTGAGAGAAACTCGTAGGCCTCATATTTACGATCCTCCGTAACCGACCGTAATTCACCCCATAGCCGGCCATAATCCTGATTGACCTGCGTACCTGGAAAGTTGCCGACCTGATTCGGAAAGAAGACGATATCTATTTTGTACGTTTCGTCCATGGTGGCCACCAGCATCTTGACGCCTGCAACCACAGCCACAATACTATTTTCAAAGGTGCTGAATGGTGGGGCCGTACCTTCCGGTGGCCCCATACTGCGCGACACGTCAATGACAAAAATAAGATTCTGATCCTGAAGGACAAGGCCCAGGCGCTCTTCCGCTTCCTTGGCCTCTTTCTGTGCCTGGCTATGGGCGGATTTTATCGCCGCCATGGTCGCCAACTGCCCATTCTGAACAGCCTTCAGGTCCTGTTGCGCCTGAGTAACGGCTTGGTCAAGAATTTGAACCCGTTCGGCATCCGACTGGGCCTGCACCAGCGCCGTCTGCGTCCGATTCAGATTGTCCTCAGCGGACGTAATCGCCTCCCGTACGTCCTGCACCTCTTCTTCTCTCACGGTCTTACCATAGTAGGGCGCTAGAACCAGCATCACGAGCAAAAAGGCCCCCGTCGCCCCCGAGATGACATCCAGCATCGATATGTTGAATACGTTGATATCTTTATTGGATCTGGGCATATCTGGTTGGGAATCAACGAATCAACGAATCAACTCGATCATATTCACTTCGATTCTCAGATTCTCAGATTCTTTGATTCTCAGATTCCCCTTCTCCCTCACCCTTCCTGTCTCACATACAGCCGGTTGATCAAATTACGTAAAAGGTAGTGCCCTGCCGGGTTGACGCTTTTCTCTTCCATGGCCTGGACCTGATGCATGAAAAATACCAGAATGGCGCTTAGAATCAGGGCCATCAGGGTCGTATCAAACGCGACAGCCAGAGAGCCGGTCAGGTTGGTCAGGAGAACCGGATCATCGGGATCGGCCAGGTCCACCGCATTCAACGTCCAGGCGATACCGACGACTGTTCCGATAAAACCGAAGGTCGGAATGGCCCAGACCAGATAACGCAGCAAGGTATATCGTAGTTCGACTCGATGGGCGATCAGGTCCAGATTGCTGTTAAGTACGCTAACCGTCTGGTCCACTCAGCGGCTGGCATAGAATTGGAGGATACACAGGTCGATCAGATAAGGTAGAAAGCCATTTTCTTCATCGAACGTCTTTCGAATCTGTTGCCTGATGGCCCCCAGGTCTTCGCCCTGAGGACCGTGGTGTCGTCCTCCGGCAGGGACTTCGGCATGATGATGAGGATTTATGGCGTGCTCGATTTCAAAGAAATTTTAATACCTTCCATGATCTGCAATGTATGACGCTCTTGTCCTGAATGGCCGCCGTTTCGGCTTTTGATGATGACAAAATGAATGACATATCAACTTTATGGGTATATATACTTCAATCTAACTAATATAATACATCTGTGGATAAAGAGAGGCACACGGCACGCCGGGTGCAGATGGACAGATGTAATATAAACAACGTCGGAACAAAGGAGATCATATGTCATTCGATTCGACTCAAAACACACCGCACGATGTATCTCGTCGTGGTTTTCTAAAAGGGGCGCTGTTGGGCGGCGCGGCCTTGACGATGAGCAGCAAGCTGGCGATGGCCGAGCAGATGATGACGGGTCGCATGTCAGTCAAAGACATTCACTCCGTCGGTCTGGAACCCGGGGTGATCGATTTATCGCTCAATGAAAATCCCAAT
>Ga0209402_10005775_pt1 | contig 10931 bp, 11 predicted proteins | sample ArcticOcean_MG_C_3_FD_187437 | JGI IMG/M metagenome (GOLD analysis project Ga0209402, IMG submission 187437) | Marine microbial communities from western Arctic Ocean - ArcticOcean_MG_CB8_126 (SPAdes) (version 2) | ecosystem: Environmental > Aquatic > Marine > Oceanic | place: Arctic Ocean... | reverse complement strand
TGACGGCCATAGCGGTGGTGATCACCCGTTCCCATTCCGAACACGGAAGTTAAGCCCACCCGCGTATTCGGCGGTACTGTGGTGCGCGAGCCCACGGGAATCCGAGTACGCCGTCAACTTTTTTCACGATTAATTCAATATACCCACACACTCTAAACGTTAAAACATGGATGCAAAAGAAATCACTGATGCATTAGCCACCGTAACTGATTCTTATTTCAAAAAAGACATCATTTCATTAGGATATGTCAAAGGAATGACTATCGGAAAAGATACCTTACGATTCTCTCTGAGATTGCCTGCACCATTGATGCCAGGACATGAAGTAATTGCTCAAAAATGTAGAGAAGCTCTAAAAAATGTAAAAGATATCGGTGAAATAGAAATAAAAAAAGACTGGGAAGTTCAAAGACTACCTTCACTTAATGCACCAAATACACCTCAAGCTCTTAAGACTGTGAAAAATATTATTGCAATTGCATCCGGAAAAGGAGGCGTTGGAAAATCTACTGTTACTGTATGTATCGCTGAAGCATTCGCTAAAGCTGGTGCAAAAGTTGGTATTTTAGATATTGATGTTTATGGTCCAAGTATTCCTAATATGGTTGGACTTGGAGATCACCAATTGGGTGGATCACAAGAAGGAGTTCTAGAGCCTGTTGAAGCACATGGTATGAAAATTATGTCAATGGGATTCTTAGCAACTAAAGATACACCAGTTGTATGGAGAGGGCCTATTGCTTCACAACTAGTGCAACAATTTTTAGGAGCTGTAGACTGGGGGGAGTTAGATTATTTGTTTGTTGATATGCCACCAGGTACTGGAGATATTCAACTCACACTTTCACAATCAGTTCCATTAACTGGAGCAGTTATTGTGACAACACCACAGGAAATTGCACATACTATAGCTGAAAAGGGACTACGTATGTTCCAACAAGTTAAAATTCCAATATTAGGAATTGTTGAGAATATGGCTGGTTTTACACCACCTGGTTCCGATGAAGTTTTTCATATCTTTGGAGAAGGTGGAGGAAAATCGGCTGCAGAAGAATTTGATTTACCTCTATTAGGTAAAATCACACTCAGACAAGATCTCCGTGAAGCTATGGATGCCGGTACATTTGTAGAAGATGATAATATCAAATCTATTGCATCCTTAATTGCTGTTGAAGCAATGATGATTGTTACAAATGAAGAATTGTCTCCATTCTCACCACAAGAAATGAATTTAGTAAATGACGGAAAAACTTTGATTATTAAATGGCAGGATAATGTTGAGCATGTGATCTCAGCATTCAATATAAGATTCAGATGTCCTTGTGCCCATTGTGTAGACGAAATTACGGGAGTACAATTAATTAAAGAAGAAGATATTCCACCAAACGTCAAAATTTTAGAATCAGTACCTGTTGGAAGATATGGTGTGAAATTTTCATTTGACGACCCAAGTCCCGGTGCCAATTCCGGAATATTCACATTTACATTCCTTAGACAGCTTGGTGATGAAGCTGTAGAAAACGCTTCCTTTGATGTTTAAGATATAACAAATCTTTATTAATCAGCGTAGAGGTCAAGAATCATGTTAGCACAACAAGTTAAAATTCGTGGTGAACCAACCGCAGACCCTCAAAAATGTAGATTCGTGCTTGATGGTGAAGTGCTTTCAAGAGCCTCAGTCTCTTTTACTAGAGAATCAGATACGGAAAAAGCTCCATTGGCTAAACAATTATTAGATTTACCTTATATTGCACAAGTAAATATTGCTGGACAAGTTGTAACTTTAACAGGAGATAACGTAGAAAGTTGGCCAGCCATTGGAAAAGAAATTGGAGAAGTCATACGTACTCAACTTGAAAGTGGAGAAGCTCCAGTAACAGAAGAAGTAATGGATACTGGAAACAGCGAATTATTTGATCAAGTTAATGAGTTAATCAAAAATGATGTTAATCCAAGTATTGCTTCCCACGGTGGAGTCATTACACTTCACAATGTATCTGATGGAAAAGCATACGTAACAATGGGTGGCGGTTGTCAAGGATGCAGTGCATCTAGTGTTACATTAAAGCAAGGCGTTGAATCTTATATTGTTGCAAAAGTAGATGAAGTAAACGAAATTGTTGATATTACTAATCATTCTGAAGGAGTGAATCCGTACTACACTGAACCTCTTCCTCAACAATCCACAAGCAGTGGATGTGGTTGCGGTAGCGGAAGTGGCAGCGGCGGTGGTTGTGGATGTGGTAGTGGTGGCAGTTCAAGTAGTGAACAAGGTAGCGGTTGCGGCTGTAAGTAGTAAAATCTGACATCAGTTTTAATACTTGCATTATATCACCATATTATCTTTACAAGGTAACATGGCCGAAGAACCTACTTTTACAGAGGATTCCACAGAGGAAATCGTAGATGATAGCAGTCAAAGTGAAGACCTATCTGATGAAATAACACCCATAGAAAACTTAGAGTTTGAAGATGAAGATAGTAAAGCCGAATTACCGATTGGTTATGAACGGAAACTAGGTGAAGAGGAGGAAGAAGAAGAAGAAACTTTTTTACAACGAAATATTAGAAAAACTATTGATTATCTTAACGGAAAAAGTCGAAATGTTGTAATTGCAACACTTTTTGTCTTTCTAATTAGTATTATCAACTTTATCATATGGAATTTTACAGAAATAGAAATTTTAAAATATGTAGGAACTGTATTGGCTGCAATTCTCCTAATTGCATGTGGAATTGGAATATTAATCTCTTTCAATGTATACAATACTGAATTAGCAAAGAACAATGACATCAGATTATCTGGTTTTATTCTATCCAGTGGAGCTGCTTTGGCAACCATTTTCTTCATGGTTTATGAAGTCAGTCAAAATTCTTGTTTAACTGAATTTGGTGAAGAAAAATGTGATGGAAACATATCTTTACGAACTGTGATTACCATTTCTGTTTATTTCGGAAGTATTGGTATTGTTATGCTAATTTATGGATTGGGATTATTAAACAAACCATTGATTCCATATGCTCTATCAATTTCGTTTGGCGGATCACTAATACTTTCTATTGTTTTATTGATGTCAGTTTATGAATGGATTGAAGAATCGGTTTGGCTCTTGCTAATACCTTTACTTTTTCTAGGAATGGGGTTGGCAGGTTTACATCATCGAAGATATCAGTTAGCTGGATTTGTTATCGGTTGCTATATTTCAGGATTAGCTGGAATTGGTTGGTTAATAGAACCAAATTTAGCATCTGGAGGATTCTTAGGTGGCGGATTACCGATGACTGGTTCTGGACTTCTTTTTATTCTAAGGCGAACCGATAGAGAAGCAAGAGAAAAGATGCTGAATGAGGCACAAGAATTGATTGATACGGGATACCCCAGTCGCTCATTAGAAGCTGCAAATCGATTGATGATGAGAGCACAACAAGATGGTGTTCTGATGCAAGATTCAAGAATATGGCTTAGTAAAGCTAGAGCATTAACTGGTCATCGAGAATATGGGAAATCTATAACCTATTATTCTATGGCCTTGGAAATTGATGAACAAAATGAAAAATTATGGTATGAAAAAGGTGAATTGCATAGGAAACTTAAGCAATGGGAAGAAGCCGAAATTTGTTTCCAAAATGCTACTGAAATTGATTATACGTTTAGTGAAGCATGGCTCAAATTATCACAAACAAAAGAAAGACTTGACAATTTAAGTGGCGCCGAAGAAGGATATCATATCGCACTTGAATTAGAGGGAAATAAAGGGCTTGTGAATTTAGGATTAGGACGAGTACAGTCTAAGCTAGGTAAAGTCAAAGAAGCATTAAAGTCCGTTGAAAAAGCAATTGCTTTGATGGAAGAAGATTATAGACCTTATATGGTCAGAGGAGACATCTATTTCGGTTTAGGAGACTATGAAAGAGCAGACTCAAAAGGATATTCTAAGGCTGTCAATATAAGACCCGATCTAAAAAGAGGTTGGAGGAAATTAACTAAAGTTTACCGTTCACAAGACAAAAAAGAACTATTGATTATGGCTCTTTCCAGAATTCTAGAAATAGATTCGGAGGATGAGGATGCATTATGGGAAAGAGCTGAAACTCATTTTGAAACTAAGAAATTAGGTGATGCAATGGGAGATATTCATAAACTCTTAGCTCTAAACCCAGGAAATCAAAAAGCTAGGAAATTCAAGGCTATGATTCTGGAAAAATTAGATGCTAAGGAGTGGGACTGATGTTCAAGTTAAAGGTAAGGAATCTAAATGAATCCTATGGTTCTACAAAAGAAGATTTAGTTGCCGACTTTCTACAAGCTATTGGATTCTTAGGAACTGATGGAGCTAAGGCAAGACAAACTAAAAGGACAAAAACTGGAATTTTATTATTTACAAGATGTTTGATTCCAGCGCCTGAAAAATCGTGGACAACTTCAGAAATTGCTAAAGAGTTAGGAGTACCACTACAAGGAATTTACAGACATTTACAGTGGTTAAGAGAAGTTGGATTTTTAACAGAAGATTTCCCAGGCAAAGCTGAAGATCCTAAAAAAGTAAGATTATGGCATTATGATTTAGAAAAAGCTTGGAGTGGGGTGGAAAATCGAGCACGTACCTGCTTGAATACATATCGTGAAATTATTAATAATTTAAATAAAAAATTAAAAGAAGCAAAAGACATCATACCTGAAAGAATGATTATATTAGATAAAGAAGAATCTTTTGAAATTGATTTAAGAGAAATACAACCGAATGATAATAACTACGAAATGGACCTAGGAGCCTTAGGAAGAGGTATTGGATTATTATCAAGCCATCATCATCCTTATACTGAATCTATGCCTTACAAGATTATAGATGAATGCTTTTTTCAAAGACCAGATAGAGCTTGGACTGCTGAAGAAATTGCAGCATGGATTGAAACAACAAGGCCTACAGCATACAGGCATCTCAATCGCCTAATTTCGTTAGGATTAATTGAAAGATGTAGAGCTGCAGATGGCGGCCCTCCAACTAGTGCATTCCATTTACGTAAGGGATCACTCAAGAGAGGTTGGCAAAAAATTGAAACTCAAACAGAACTTATATTAGGTAAATATAAGAAAACTATTAAGCAACTTGCGGAGAAGTAATGAACCAAAACCATCCAGCTAATAATGTAGAACGTAAAGGTGACTATCTCGAAGGAAAAAATATTTGGTTAGGAATAACGGGTTCGGTATCATGTGTTGAAACTATAGGAATTACAAGAGAATTACTTAGATATGGTGCAAATGTCACAATAGTTGCTAACAAAGCTGCTTTAGAGTTAGTTGGTGAAAAGGCACTTGAATTCGCTTGTGGAAAACCAATTATTAAGGAAATTACTGGGCAAGTTGAACATGTTATTGCAGGTCATGAAGCTGATTTACTAATTATTGCACCATGCTGTGCCACAAGTCTCGGTAAGATGGTTAATGGGATTGGAGATAATCCGCCTATGCTAGTTGCACTAACTTGTATTGGAGCAAAAACACCAATGATTGTTGCACCTGCAATGGACGAAAATATGGCTAATTCCGATATTGTCCAAAAGAATATGAAAGCGGTTAATAAATTTGCAAATGTAGTCGAACCTATCATGGTTGAAAATAAAGCTAAATTGCCATCAAAAGAACGATTAGTGGCTGAAGTTTGTAAAATGGCAGGTCCAAAATCATTAAGTCAAAAAAAAATATTAGTTATTGGGGGAGGAAGTAGTGAACCCATTGATGATGTTCGAGTTATTACAAATAAATCAAGTGGATTTATGGCTAAATCTTTAGCTGAAACTGCTTTTTCAATTGGTGCTAAAGTAGATCTTTGGTTAGGTAACGCTACACACAAAACTGGTGAATGGATTAATACTTCTAGATTTGGAACTCTAAACGATTTAAAAAAAAGAATAGATGTAATGGAAAAATACGATGCGATTATTGTACCTGCTGCATTGTCTGATTTTGTACCTGAATATACCAAAGGAAAAATAGATTCAACTAAAGCAATTACTCTTAAAATGAAGAAAGCTCCTAAGATCTTAGGAAGTATTCGCAAGAAACACAAAGGACCTCTCTATTCATTTAAATTAGGATCTAAAATCAAAGATAGTGAATTATTAAAAAAAGCTAATGCGTTACTAAAAAATTCAGATTGTGTAATAGCCAATTATTCTGATGCTATGGGTTCAGAAAGTAGTAAGGCTGCAATTGTTGATAAGAAAAATACAAACTGGATTACTGGAACAAAAAATAATCTTTCAAGAATAGTATTAGAAAAAATAGCAACGGAATTAACTTAGACTTTATATTTCATTAAAACTCTTAAATTAATCTTAAAGAGTGCATTACGGGCTGTATCTTCTGGCACATGTTCGATAATGCCTTTGTTATGTAAAGCTTCGATAATGTGACTGCCATGATACGTTGCCTGCCGAGGTTTTAAACCAAATTCTCTAATTAAATGTCTTTCAATAACGCGCTTAGCAGTTGTTGAATGTCCCGGATAATATGTCGCTTTGAGCATTGCTATTACGGAAGCTGTTCTCAGCTTCAAGTTTTTCTTTTTCTCTTGAATTATTCTTTCTTGCTCGTCCAAAAATCACACCTCAAAGATACCCTTTCAGCTGCAAGGTCTCATAATAAACGTATCCCCTCGATTAATTCTAAAACCCCCCCACTGTGTGAAGGAAGTCAGCCGAGGTCGCTTAGCCTGGTATAGCGCGGGCCTGGAAAGCCCGTGGGAGCAATCCCTCGCGAGTTCAAATCTCGCCCTCGGCGCCATTTTACTTTTCGACGACGTGCTCTAAAAAGTAAATTGAACTTAATCCTTACTAACTGAAGAAATATCGGCTACGTCTTCTAATGTCAATTTAAATTGTTCTTGTAAAGGTCCATAACAATCCAGGCAATATTTATTCCCTTTTTTTAATTCAGGTACTTCTTCACTATTTTCTTGAATCTCAATCTCAAATTTTTTGGCATTACAAACCATACACATTTCTTCAGACATAAACACAATTAAAATCGGGTTTTCATAAAACTTTGGTATCATCTGACTGTGTAGATGATTCTACTGAACCGTAAACTGTCACTCCAATAATAGAACCAAGTATCAAAATCATCCCTATTACTTGCTGTATGGATGGTGATTCGAATAAAAGAACAATCCCCCACACTATCGTAAGAGTAGGTTGAAGAAGAATAGCAAAAGAGGTGTAAGCTGCAGGCAATCTAGGTAACGAATAAGCTATTGCCAACCAACCAACTACTTGGCTTAGAATAGCAAGCAATAGTAACCAGCCATGAACGGGTAATGTAGGCTCAAAATTAATTGGATCAACATGTATCGATTGAAGAGGTAAAAAACTAAGAATTAGAAGTCCAAATGCACATCCTACTGTAGAATCAAATTGTAAATTTGTTGCAGGAGCAAGTTCCCGATTTGCAAATCTAAAAATTATTAGAAAAGCAGAATAAAAAATTGCTGTAAAGACGCCAGCAATAACGCCTCGAACCGGATGTGAACCATAAGGTTCATCATCCCAAATACCCGAAATAAGAAATAACCCAAACATTACAATTGGGAGAGAAATAAGAATTGAAAGGTTGGGTCTTTCACCAAGCAACCACCAACTCATTAATGTCACTATGATTACTTGAGAATTACCAATCAGAGTACCAATACCAGTACCTATCCAATCAACTGCACTGTGGTATGAAAGAAAATCAAGAGAAAAGGCAAGTCCTGCACCAATTGCAATCAACCTTGTATTCATAGAACGAGAATCATCTAAACTTCTAAACCATATGATAAAACCAAGAAATGGAAGTGCATAAATCATTCTGAAAAACGCACCAGTTAATGGATTTGCATTCGAAAGAGCATATAGAATTGGGGCAAATGACACCACGACCCCTCCAAACATAGCAATAGCCATTGATTTTTTTAATTCTTTAGAGTCCATTAATAGTTCTAAAGCATTAATGGATTTGATAAAACTATGGTGCTTAAATGGAGATATACCCTACTATCAATACGCTAACAATTATAATTTTTACTATCCATGATATGAAAATTGAGCGTACATCTTCTTTCAATATATCTTCGAGCATCACTAGAAAATAAGTATATGATATGATAAAACTTTGGTGCTCCCGCCGGGATTTGAACCCGGGTATTCGGCTCGAAAGGCCGAGATGATGGGCCGGACTACACCACGGGAGCTCTAACATCCAGCTTAAAGGGCTAGGATTTAATATTATTGCAAAAAAAATTACACTTCAAATGATTCTAATTGAGCCCTTAATTTTTCTACTTGTCTCTGAAAATTTCTTCGCTGGATTTCTAATTCACCTTGATATCGTGTTTGAGAAGCTTCTAAAGCATCGTAGTTTTCAGTCTTGACCTTTCTCAACTTTAATTCATGAGCTTCTCTCTCTTTAACTATTTGAACCTCCAACTCATCTATTTTCTTCTTTAGGCTATCAACATCATCCATTAATTTATGAATTATACCTCTCTTTAAACTGTTAGCTACAAAACTATCTTAACTCACCTTGTATAGAATAAATTAATGTGGAAAGGCTCAACAGATAAAAAACAAAATTTCCAAGTCGGATATGTGAGCTCTCAAGGTTGGGGAGAGCCAATTCAAGTTAATCGGAGGCCGGACACAAAAATGTCTTTTTCAAAATATGAAAAAGAACAACTTGTGGAATCTATTGGAATCTTAACAATTGCATTCACTCTTGCATTGAGTAATGGATTAACTCCTGTTATGAATGATCCCTTAGTTTTTCTCAAGAAATTACCATTGGCTTTTGGTGCAGTTATGACTGGATTTTTACTTCATGAACTGGCTCATAAATGGATGGCTCAACAATATGGATGTTGGGCTGAATATAGGGGGAATCGTAATGGATTATATTTTGCATTACTTATGTCAAGTTTTGGTTTCTTACTAGCTGCACCTGGTGCCGTAATGGTTTCTGGAAGAATAACTGAAAGACAAAATGGAATTATAGCTGCTGTTGGGCCTATTACAAATATCATTATAGCTTTGGTAGCTTTTCCAATTTATCTTCTAATGGCTGGATTAGAACAACCTATTGCATTGATTGGTGAATTAGCTCGATTTATTGTTGTAATCAATCTAATTCTTGGAGGATTCAATATGATACCTGTTCAACCTCTAGATGGTTCTAAAGTTATTGTTTGGAGTAAGCCGGCTTACTTCGGAATATTAGTTGCCATATTTTCTCTTGCAATGATATACTGGAATGTACCTTTGATATCATGAGTTATACTTGGGTTCTTTATGACGCCACATGTCCTTTTTGTATTTCAGGAATTAACTTATTCAAAGAAAGCTTAGATAAAAATGGTTGTAAAGTCGAACCACTACAAAATAAGAATATATTAAACATACTAAATGTGGATAATGACGATTTTCCAGAAATGAAAGTTATCGGAAGCGATCGTAAATTATACGGTGGAGCTAGAGCTATTGTTTATTTATCTAGAAAAATATGGTGGGCAAAACCTATTTGGGCATTTTCACACCTACCATTAACTTTGAATATTCTGGATTATGTCTATAAATTAATAGCAGACACGTGGCATTGCCACGGGACGTGTGAAATCTAATGAAATATGGACCAATCTTAGCAGTAATATTTGCATTCTTTCTTATTGCCATATATCCTCATTATAGTGAAGATGACACTCCAATCTTTATCCTTGCAGATGATGACGGAGACGGAGTACCTAATGATAAAGATAAATGTCCTGATGATAATGCTAAGGATTATGATATTAATGAAGATGGATGTACTGACGCCGAAATAACAAAAGAAGAGATTGATTACATAGGTAAGATCGCAAAGATGAATCTAGGACAATATCTTCTTTTTGCTATTATTTCACTATTAGGTACTGCTATCTACTGGGAAAGAAATAAAATTAAAAGCATATTGAATGATGAAGATGATTTTCTAAAAAACTTTAATGCTGAATCTGATAAAGACGAAATAACTGAAAATCCAGATTATGCAGACCTGGGAGAAAATAAGAAATATGTAAACTCTAATAGTTCCTTCTTTAACAGATTTAGTTTTTCGTTAAGTGGATTGAATGCTGAAGCTGACAGAGGAATTCAAGTCATGGCAGTGGTATGCTTACTCTGTTTTTTAGTAACCCCAAACCAAGCCTGGTTTCAAGTAGAAGGAATAAAAAATTATAATGAAAATAGTGAAGAGAATGCCGGAAATAATATGGTTGAAGAAGCATTTACGGTAAAACATTACTCTAACTTTCTAGAATACAACGGAAATACCGAAATTACTGCTAGTTATGATAGTTCAAGTTGTACAAGTAAAATTGATAAATACTATAATTGTGACTATCGAAGTACTCTATTCGGAACTGTAGAAACCCTCCTTTCCTTGTCTGCTTTGTTTTGTTTTATACTTCTACTATTAAACTTTAGAGCTGAAAAATATAGAGTACCTATTGCAATTGTGTTCACGCTTTGCTTGGTAACCACAATGGCAAGCTTGTTAGTTTTTACAACACTAATTGATAATGCCTTGATAGCTGATGAACATTTATTAGACGATAATCAGAATAAGGCTGCAGGTTGTTGGATGAGTGAGCCTATTATTTGGGGAGAGACTGAATGTATCTCTTTCGATATAAATGGAAATTATATTACTGAAACTGAAATTACATATACTCCTAGTATTGCATTTTTCATTATTTTAACGAGTATCTCCATTCTATTTATTGGGTTATTTGCTAGTATTAGTCCATTGCTAGAATATAAGAAAATAAGTTTGAGAGAAGTCGCCATTAATAATTGGCAAGTATTTGCCATAATTTTTGCAATCTTCTTTTTATGGAGATTGAACGTTCTAATGACTAACC
>Ga0209402_10005772_pt1 | contig 10933 bp, 3 predicted proteins | sample ArcticOcean_MG_C_3_FD_187437 | JGI IMG/M metagenome (GOLD analysis project Ga0209402, IMG submission 187437) | Marine microbial communities from western Arctic Ocean - ArcticOcean_MG_CB8_126 (SPAdes) (version 2) | ecosystem: Environmental > Aquatic > Marine > Oceanic | place: Arctic Ocean... | reverse complement strand
GTCACGCTGAGCGCTGTTGTAGAGGGAACACCGGGTTCCCTATGAACAAACCGTGGCATAATTGGCTGAAATTGGAGGAACGAACGAAGGACTGCGAGGCGATGTGGAAAAGACGGGCGCGCCCCGTCGAAGCGTGGAAACGCACCATATCTCCGCCCGGACCCAACGCGACGGCCCCGAGCGCAAGCCTTGCCCCCCGCAGACCCTCCCAGAGATCGACATCCCCAATGTGGGATCCATCCTGGAAAGAGAGAACAGCGGGTTCTCTGAAATGGTTTACAACAATAGGAAGTGAAACGAAATGATGAAAAACAACCGAAAGAACCTGAGCATACTTGTGTCTCTGTTCCTCGTCATGATGACGGCTGCGTCCGTTGTCAGTGCAGACGGAACCGACCCGCTCGACCCCTCCGATGGTGGGGCTGACTGGGACGGCGACGGCCTGACGAATGCCGAAGAGCAGCAACACGGAACGGACATGACCAAGGCCGACTCCGACGGAGACGGCCTCCCCGATGGATGGGAAGTGGCCTACGGCCTCAACCCGAACAGCGGCGGCGACGCCAACGGCGACGCCGATGGTGACGGACTGACCAACGCCCAAGAGTACGCGCGCGGAACCAATCCGAACAGCGCGGACACCGACGGCGACGGTCGACCCGATGGAAGTGATCCTTTCCCGAACGACCCCAATGACGGCGAGTATTCGGACTCGGACGGCGACGGCATCCCCGACGCCTACGACCCGGATTACCAAGACGCTGAGACTGGCACCGGAGACGGCGGCACCCAAGGTGGCGGCGAATCCAATGACCAGGGCCAGGGCGAAGGCCAGGGCCAAGGTCAAGGCCAAGGTCAAGGCCAAGGTCAAGGACAAGGTCAGGGCCAAGGTCAAGGCCAAGGTCAAGGCCAAGGTCAAGGCCAAGGTCAAGGCCAAGGTCAGGGCCAAGGTCAAGGCCAAGGTCAAGGCCAAGGTCAGGGCCAGCAAGGTCAGCAAGGCCAGCAAGGTCAGCAAGGACAGCAAGGTCAGCAAGGACAGCAAGGTCAGCAAGGCCAGCAAGGTCAGCAAGGACAGCAGTCCGGCCAGGAAGGCCAGCAAGGCCAGCAAGGTCAGCAAGGCCAGCAAGGTCAGCAAGGCCAGCAAGGTCAGCAAGGACAGCAGGGTCAGCAGCAGGACAACGGACAGGGACAGCAGCAGCAAGGTGGCGAACAGGGCGGTCAGCAAGGTCAACAACAACAGCAAGACCAGAATGGCGAGAACCAGAACGGCCAAGACCAGCAGCAGCAAGGTCAAACCCAGAACGGCCAGCAAGGCCAGCAGGGCGAACAGTCCGACCAGCAGCAAGGTCAACAGCTCGACAACCAGGAACAGAATGGTGACAACGACAACGATGGCGACGGGATCCCCGACGACATCGACACCGACGATGACAACGACGGAATCCCCGACGACTTGGACGCCTCACCAGAGGACCATGATAACGACGGGATTGACGACGCCGAGGACAGCGATGACGACGGCGACGGAATTGACGACCAAGAGGAAGTCAATGACGGCGACCCGAACACCAACATCTACGACCACGACAACGATGGCATCCCGGATAATGTTGACATGGACATTGACAACGACGGCATCGACAACCACAACGATGTGTACGAGAACGGAAGCAGCGCAATGCGCGACCACGACAACGATGGTCTGAATGACGGAGTCGATACCGACGACGACAATGACGACATCCTCGATGTGGACGAGTTTGATGGTGCAACTGGATCGTACAGATACGACCACGACAACGACGGTCTTGAAGACAAGACAGACACGGACGACGACAACGACGGCCTGTCTGACTGGTACGAGGCAAACGACGGCAACGACCTAACCGGTCAGTTCGACCACGACAACGATGGCAGCGATGACCACGAAGACGACGATGACGACAACGATGGCATCCTAGATGACCTCGAGAACGGAATCTAAGTCTAGTCAATTGGAATTGTGAAAGATCACCTAACCAAGACCCCACCCGCTTCGGCGGAGTGGCGCCAGGCACCCTCGGGGGCATTAGCCCCCGGGGGGCCGCCAAACCTTCCTGCTCTCATTCGATTTCTTTGAGGCGTATCACTGAGATTGCTCAGCGATGATACAGGTATCACTGTGTGATACAAGCAAGCACACTCGCGCCGAGCCGTTGATATATCGGTCGTAAGTGGCGAGACGCTTCGACTGGTGATATGATGTCTAAAAACGACTTGTTGTATAGAGATAGAATGGAAACGCGCTCCCAGAGTGCCTCGGCCTTTTGGATGGTGCTACTGATGTTAGCAAGCGTCTTGGTCGGCGTGCCTTGGTCAGAGATTGCGAATGGAGATGATGTAGCGACTGAATTGGAAGTCGGTACGATTGGAGAGCGTAAAGGTATCCAAACTCTCGACCAAAATTGGCGAGATGATGCTGGGAATCAGCCCGGTCAGAGGGGCTCTACACCCCACCCGGCACTGCTCGACCCACAATACAGTGATCCTGCTCTCATGTACGGCAAAATCTCCGACTTGAGCCTACTGACACTGCGTCAGGAAAATTTCGGCTTCAATCTCGAAGAGACCAATACACAAGACCACGATAACGACGGCATCAATGACCTAGACGACCTCGATGATGACAATGATGGCATCTACGACCTCATCGAGCGGTTCGACGGCTGTTACGCCACCGACCCCCTTGACCACGACAACGACGGTATTCTTGACCACCTAGATTGGGATGACGACAATGACGGCATCCTTGAAGGTCCAATCGATTACAGTCAGGGAGCGGACCCAACCAATGTTACCACCGACCGATATCTCGAACCGACCACAATCCATCCAGCAACCAATTCTGCAGTTGGATTCGGCTACCGAATCGACCAGAATCTTTGGGACCACGACAATGACGGTGTACCCGACGAAGATATGGATGCATCAGGCAGAGGCAGTTACGACGAAGACGACGACAATGATGGGCGAATCGACCAATTCTCATGGCCCTGTGACAACGATGGAGATGGAACCCGCGACTACTTCGATGACGACGACGACAACGACGGCGTAATCGATTGGCAGGACAGGCACCCCTACCTCGACAACATCTCGCAACAGATGTCGACCATCGGCACTGGCTACGATGTAGCAGTTCAATGGCAGTTCACCGACTATCGAACCTACAGCCACGGTCTCAACTATCTTACTCTTGAAGCAACCTTCCACCCCGGAGACCCTCGCTTTACCCAAATTTGGGATGGTGACTTCGACGGTGACGGAATCCCCAACTTCCTCGACGCTGACGGAGATAACGATGGCAGCCCAAACAATGTGGATGCTGACGACGACAACGACGGTCTGCTCGACATGTGGGACCCCGACGACGACAACGACGGAATCAAGGATGTCTGCATCAATATTGACACTAACGAAGATGGTCTGAACGACTACACCCGACTGAACAGCGCTCCATACGCGACTCCCGGTGGAGACACCGATGGTATCGCAGGCATCGATTGCGAAATCGACTATGACTGGGACAGTGACAACGACCGCTGGCGCCCCTTCGACTACGACTACGACCATGTCTGGGATTGGTTCGATGTTGACATGGGAGGCACGGCCAACCCGGACAATCCACTCTTCGAACCGAGCTGGAATCCAGCCGACCTCGCTTGGGACCTCGATGACGATGGTCTCATTAACGAGGTCGACCCATATATGCTGAATCACACCAATGAGGTTAACACTTGGAATTGTGAGTGGGAAGTAGGAGGTAATCCACCTACCGTAGGAGGGGGTTTCGAGGATGTTACGAATAACCCGAACGCGGAGGATGGCGACGGCGACGGCCAACCCGGCGGCTCGAATACACTATGCATCACCCAGCGTGCATCCTACACAGGAAACACCGACTGGGACGGCGACGGAATACCAAATTGGGATGATGTCGATGATGACAACGACGGCATTCCAGATTACTTGGATATCGACGACGACTGCGACCTCGACAACGACGACGACATTCACCAACTCAACGGTAGCCGATACCGTGACGACGGTGTCAACTCGATTGATACCGACATCGATGGAGATGGTCTACAGAATGACGAGGATTGGGACGATGACAACGATGGAATCGCCGACCTTTTCGACCCTGATGACGGCAACTGTGGCGAAGTAGATTTGGACCAGTCCGACGCTTTCGCTGTGCCTTGGTACACTCTAGGTGATGGCGGTAATCTCGATGGTAGTGGAGATACCCAGCGGTTCACAGACAACATCACCGACCATTGGAACATGACTTTCCTACTGAATCCGTTTGATTCAACCCAGAATTTTTATCTCAATTACAATGGTGATACCCCGACAACCAACCCAGCAACCTCGGGTACTGTTCCAGAATTCTACTGGACTTATCTCGCCCGTTGGAGCAACTGGAATGGCGACAACAAGTGGGATATTGATAGCGATGGAGACACTCTTTCCAACGGACTTGACATCGACCAAGACGCAGATGGTCTGCCTAATTGGTGGGACCAAGACGAGGGTAACGACGGCATCTTGGATGTCGACGACCCGAAGATGGGTGGCACACTCGACTATGGTGAATGTGGCTACATCGTACAACCTCAGCAGGTTTCCGGCGCAGCATCAACTGGCCTAGTATGTGGGTACGAATATGCGCTGCAGTATGGCTATCCACTAAACGGGTTTAGTTCTTCGATGGGAGTTCCATACAGCGTTCGACCCGACTCGAGTTATTCGGATGGACCCTATGATGGCGCTAACTCCAACGCTAATTGGCAATGCAACAGCCAGTGCTATCACTACGAGTTTGGCGGAACGGTTTTCACTTCAAGCAACTACACAGCACTTGCGCACAATCGTGACCTTTTCACAACCTACATCGGCATGAAGTGGCAGATTTTCTCTTGGAATACAGACACCAATGGTAATTGGTTCCCTGATGAGTTTGCTGACCATCTAGAGGATGAGGTAGACCCCGATGATGACTGTGGTGCACCGCTTGGTGGTGGTGCTCCCGACCCGACTTGCATGTTCAACGATACAGCTGACCTCGACGACGACTTCGACGCAATCTACGATCTATGGGATGTTGACGACGATAATGATGGGATTTGGGATTTCTTTGAGGTAGACACTAATTCCGACCTCGATGACGACGCGGGTACAATTCCGCCGGGCAACTTCTTCATCGGTCTCAACTGCCAGGACCAAGACGACGACGGTCAGGATTCTGACCCTGATGGAGATGGTTGGTACCAAGCGATTTGGGATAAAGGGACGATGGGACAGGGCATGCTCTTCCCAGAGTTCTACGATGTTGATAACGACAACGATGGTGTTCCAGACGGCGAAGATTGGGATGATGACAATGACGGTAACGCGGATGTTCTGCAAGAACTGGTTGCCGGTTGTTTCACTGGTGAAGAGCAGTCCATCTGGGACCACGACAACGATGGCATTCCAGACTGGGCAGACGACGATTGGGATGGCGACGGTCGCTCCAACGCCGACGAGTTGCTCACCGCCACACCTCTAGTATCGCCTTGGGACCACGACAACGATGGTGAGCGAGATGACGAGGATTTGGATGATGACGAGGATGGTATGCAGGATGTGGATGAAATCATGCTGTGGCCAACCCGCTTCGGCAAGGAGTCCACAAACCCATGGGACCACGACGACTTCGGTGACGGGGTAGGTATCGCCAATCCGATGAATTCCTCGACCGGACCCGATGCAATCGATGATGACGACGACAATGACTCTCGAGTGGACAGTGACTACGATATTTTGGAGGAGGGATTCAACTCAGACCCATGTTACAATGGGTCACTATCATCTGATTGGGACCATGACAATGATTGTGTTCCAGACAAGGATGACAAGATTCCAACTCGTGTGAATTTGACAATGGCCGACACTCTGTGGATGGATGCTGGAAACCCAGCAATTTTCCGCGGTTTCGTACAATGGCTCAATATGTCAAGCCTCCAGTTTGAGGCAGCACCCATGATGCCAGTCCAAGTTCACATCGTGTGGAGTGGAAATGGTACGACAGCCATCGAGACAATCGATGTTCTCACCGATGATTGGGGTGCATTCACTGTTGGACAGTTCCTGTACCCGGAGAACATTCATGTTGGTGACAATACGACCTACACCGTCTATGCAGAGGTTACTGAGATGTTCATTCACGACGGCTCAACTTCGCTTGACCACCCAACCGGTGTGAAGGCGAACCTCACCCTCGACTATGTCTCGTGGTACTACTTCCGTTCAGACGAACAACCACTTTGGCTCGACTTCAAGACCCATTACGAGGCGGACTGGGACCGCGGCTTCTATGACAAGAGAGTGCCCTACGCACCGATTACCTTCGAGGTATCGGGAGGACCCTTTGGAAACCGCTCCAACCCCACCAACTTCACAGGCTTTGGGCTCGGCTATAGGGCTGGCTCCAATGGCTGGGCTTCGCTGACTTTCATACAACAGTCTGGAACTCAAGGAGATTGGAAGCAGGTGCTTTGGAATTCGACGCTTGACAACGGCCCCGGAATTCTTCCGGGTGGCTATGAGGAGGTCATTTGGGACAGTTCCTCAAAGTCACATAGTGTGGTTGGAATCTACAACTATTCGACTACATCTCTGCCTGTCGGTGATTATGAATTCGTCGGCAGAGTTGAGCCACCGTTAGCGAGCGAATGGCCGTTTCCTTACCTGTTAGGTGATGAGACCGACCCGTTCAAGATTAGGTCGATGCACAGAATGTATGTTGAGGCAGAGGTCATCATCAGTGGTGACAACCCTGTCTACTACTGGGATGCTACGGTCTTCACCGGCTCATCTTTTGGAGCTTGGAGAGCGCTCTTCCTCGATTCTGGATTGGCTGCCGCAGGCACTGATTTCTCAACTGCTAGCCTTGGCAAACCTTGGCCTCATTCGTGGGACGGCAGCGCCGCTTCGCTCTTGAACGAGGCTGCTCGGCTACGACCATTCTTGAACCACAACGGCACACATTGGTACATCTCGATGCAGAATGGTGCAGACTTCGATGTGCCGCCTTGTGGACCTGTTGATGCGTCTGACCCTAACAGCGATGTACGCTGTGAGATTATTCCAGAGATGGATACAGGCGAATCGTTCCGAGTGATTGGTAATGTTACCAACCGCACCGGTACGCCGTGGGACACAGACCCAATGGCACTGCAAGTCGACCTCGACCACAATGGCGTCTTCCAAGGCTCTCAAGAGACTGGTTATGCTCGAAGGCCAGTTTTGATGGGCAACGAAGCAGTTTTCGATTACAACTGGACTTGGTACAGTCAGTACGAAGCGTCCACCTACGGTGTGAAAGTAGATTTCACTAATTCGAATTACTACTTTACAGGAAATCAGACGACAGTACTCGCTCCGACTGGAGCCTATGTCAACATCACCGTCGTCGGTACAACCGACTTCCAACTGCAGACGATTCCGCGCCTCTATCGAAACTCGAATTCAACCGTCGAGGCGCGCCTCGTCGACAATTCGCTACAACCGGTACAGAACATGGCAATCAACTGGACTTGGTCTGCAGACGGCAACCACAACTCGTCAGAGACAGATGTCAACGGAGTTTTCAAGATTCCATTGAACATCTCAGCCGACCACGAATTGGGTAACTTCACCATGGAGTTTGAATTCCCTGGAAACCCACTACTCAAGGGCACCAGTGTCATTCAGGAGTTCTGGGTGGTATCTCGCACTTTCATCAGTTTGGTGAATTCAGAGTGTACCGGGCAGAATGTCTGCGAAAGCGGAGATGTATGGGAGTTCACTGCTCAAGTCACCGATGACAATCGAACTCCGGGTCTATTGGATCTCGGCTCAGCCCTCAGTGGCTCGGATGAAAACGGAGGTAATGTTTCGGTCATATTTGAAGGCCGAGATTTCGACAATGTGAACCACCGTCAAGTTGTGGCGGTGCTCAACCCGAACGCTGGAGTAATCCACTATGAGAGGAGTCTCGACCCACAGGCACTACGCCAAGACCCTGCTTCCTTCCTACCCGAAGGATTCGGTCCTGTCAATGTGATATTGAGGTTCCAAGAGAATCTTCCCAACGAAGGTTGTACAATGCAACTCCAAGAGTATCATCTCAGCCTGCCGGGCGCATGGGACCCATGCACCACGCAGCCGGGCAACAACCACTATCGCCGCGTGATGCAATACAATGTAGATGGCTTCAGCTTGATTGGGAGAACCGCTCTCGATGTAGACCAGCAAATCGTATACACTTCGGAAACTGACCCAAACACCGGTGAAGTAATCGAAAAGCCGATGGTTGTCACAGGGCGCCTACTCGATGAGTTAGGCAGCAACTTGACCAACCGGCAGATTCGCATCTACTACGAAATGCAGGGTACCGACCAAGGGCCGGTAGCCTGCCTCGCAGGCGCCACCGACATGGGCGGTTTCTTCGACATCACCTGCCCACTGCAGGGAGTTCTCGCCGGTCAGGCGAGAGTCACAGTGTCGTTCAACGCGTATGAGAACGGGGACAACAATCGCTACAAGAATGCAAGTGTGACCCATCTGTTCCCTGTATTCTCCAACTCGACTCTAGAGTTGACTGAAGTTGGACCTTACCAGACCGATGTGGACCGCTACACCTTCCCCAACGGCACCAGTTATCCGGTGCTGTACCTGAAGGAGTCTTTCCATATCGAGGCGTTCTTGAAGCAGAGTAACGGTCAGGAACTCGGTGGTCGGTGTGTCAACATCTACCTCAACCCAGACGAGAACACTCGACCGATTGCAACCGCTTTCACCAATGACGAGGACGGCAGCATAACTTGGTTCAGTGGAGACCCAGAGCAGAACCCATCTAGGAAGGGTGTAGAACCCATGGGTAATGAGTTGGAGGGCTTCAGAATCTTGCGTGTAGCTTACGAGCCAGACAAGGATGTTTCCAAGGGATGCGACCGCGAATCTTCAGCGGTAGTCAACGGTTCATACATGGACATCATCGTGCTTGTTCGCAGCAAAGTGGACATGCAATTCGATGACCCGTGGGAGCGAGTCAACGGATACCTACCAGGTGACGAGGTAACTGGAGGCGTGGCTGTTCTTCGCAACAGAATCGAGGCAGCAGCAGCAGGTCAGCAGGTGCACTTTGTGTTCCAGTATTGGAATGGATCTGACTGGATTGACGACTCGGTGTCGATTGAGACTACGAATGACCGCGGAATTGCAAATTTCTCATACGAGTATACCGGCCGTGATTGTGGCGGCGAGGATTGTAATGGTCTATGGCGAATCATCGCTACCTTCCCCGAATCTTCCTACTTCGTTGGTGGTGAAAACCTCCAAGGCGAGGTCTTCCTAGGTGATCCTCCTTCCGACGCTCAAGGCGCTGCATGGTGGACTCAACCAGAATATGTGTTGCCAGTGATTTTGGCATTGCTGTTCAGCCTGATTATCGGCGCGGTGATGTACAGGCGCTATGCTGAGCGGCGTAGAATCGAGATTCTGAAAGGTATCTTGACTGACACGATGATGCAGTTGCAAGCCGCAAACGAGTATGTGCAGGTGATTTTCAACTGCTACAAGGACTTGGTGCGATACTTCCGACAACACGGCTTCATGAAGAAGGTCTACGAGACCACCCGTGAATTCGAGTGGGCTGTTAGGCAGGCTCTGCGTGGTATTGTTACGGCTGACCAGTTGGATTCGTTCCTCTCCATATTTGAAGAGGCTCGGTATTCCGACCACCAGATTACGGTGTCACACCGTGACAAGGCGATTCAGACGCTTCAAGCGATTACCACCAGCATCTCGCTCGCCCTCGGCGAGCAGCAGTTGAGCCGTGATTCGGAGCATGATTCGACCATCCACGCCGAGCAGGTGAAGGCGGGTCAATTCACGACCGCTGATGGCACTGTGAAGCAGGCTGGACTCGACGAGAACTCAGAGTTGGGTGACTTCAGCCTCTGAGCGCTTACGACGGGTCGGTGTGGGGCCACGCGCCCCACATCGACCTCAACCCGCGTGCCGTTCTCAAGGGGAGTCTTGGGACTGGTGAAGTTCAACATCCAAGGTCAAATTGAGACTGCTGGATTTGCTCGGGCTTGGCTATTTTAGGAGTCGAGAATTTCACCCTTTGCATCGAGCAGTTCAATGGTTAGACCGATTTCTGTGACATCTTTGAGGATGCCATCATGCATCTTGTCGCTGAACGCATCGAGTGCCTCGAGTTGGGAAACTGATGAGGTGTCGCGCAGACGGTCGATGATGTGGTTGAGCACACACGAAACGCCGTACGCTTGGCCGGTCCGAAACGCATGGTCGAGGCTCCCTGCCTCGACATCCTCCGCTTGCATCCGGGCCAACACTTGGTTGGCATAGGCGACCATCGCTCCGTACACCGTTTCCATCATCTGGCTCGGCTCGGTCCATGAGTCGTTCAATCGAGATTGTGCCTCCTCGACAGCAGCATCAGCCGCTTCGCCAAATTTCCTGTAAAGTGCAATGGGGTCATCCCCGTCACTTCCGAGTGCTTCGTCAATGATTGTGCGCCAGTCGGACATATCTATCAAGCAGTCAACAAGACCCATCCGATTTGAAGCAACCGCCATCCAATACAGCGTCGTTGGTTTTCAATGGCGATTAGATAAATCCCGGTTGGTATGCTCGCAGTGGCGTTAATCCCGGTTGGTATGGGCGCAGAGCGTTAATCCCGGTTGGTATGCTCGCAGTGGCGTTAATCCTAGTTGGTATGGGCGCAGAGCGTCGGCCATATCATCTTGAAATTAGCAAACTGATATACCGCTAGATAGCCCATATTCGGTTTACGGCCCCGTAGGGGCCCTGTATTTCCAGCGCGGTGGGTTCTTAA
>Ga0209402_10005771_pt1 | contig 10934 bp, 9 predicted proteins | sample ArcticOcean_MG_C_3_FD_187437 | JGI IMG/M metagenome (GOLD analysis project Ga0209402, IMG submission 187437) | Marine microbial communities from western Arctic Ocean - ArcticOcean_MG_CB8_126 (SPAdes) (version 2) | ecosystem: Environmental > Aquatic > Marine > Oceanic | place: Arctic Ocean... | reverse complement strand
AATTGGTAGAACCCTGGATTACTGGTCAATTCATTAGTGGTATGACCCAGCCCCATGATTACGTCGTGCTCAACTGGGCCACCCCTGAAAATGTTGGATGGGCTTGTAACGTATGAAAGCCATTGAGTATAAGCATCGGAAGAGATCTCATTTGTTGGCTGGTTGATGATGAAGCCGATTGCTCCTGCGTCTTTAGAGTGGGCAGAGATAAGCACCACACTTCCAGCGAACATAGAATCGTTCATAAACGAACTCGCCAGCAATAATTTCCCCGTAAGGGCTGTCTTTTCGGGAGGTACCGATAGAAATCTATCTAGATTTTCAAACCCTGTCAGCACAATCAGCTCCATTTCAGACATATATGGATTCTTTTCAACAAGAATTCATAGCTTGATGAAATTGCTTACTACGTTATGATTCGATTAATAGCATGAAAAGTCGTATGCTGCTTGAATTTATTAGCGTAATTCGAGCGCCATTTTTTTTGAGGAGATTCATAATGGACTATGGAATTGGGATTCCTTCATATATTGAAAGCTGGAAGGAGGTCGTAGCTGCCGAAGAGGCTGGGTTCACTCACGCCTGGTTTTATGATTCTCAACTGATTTACTCAGATGTTTGGGCCACAATGGCTTTGGCTGCCCATAATACTTCCCGTATAAAGCTTGGGACTCTCGTGGCGATACCCAGTAATAGGTTATCTCCAGTGACAGCTGCAGCCGCGGCTTCTATCAATAAACTTGCACCAGGCAGAGTAATTATTGGCCTTGGCACAGGCTATACAGGGAGAAACACGATGGGGCTACCAGCCTTGAAGATGAATGAATTTTCGGAGTACTGTTCGCAGGTGAAGGGGCTTTTAGCAGGTGAAGATGTGTTATTTCGTGAAGGCGAACATGAAAGATGGATCCGACTAATTCATTCAAAGTCAAATTCTGGCCAGAGCGATTTTTTTAATATAGAAGATCCGATAGATATTATGCTGGCTGCTAACGGACCGCGCGGGCAGCGAATTGTCGGAGAGATTTCCGATGGTTGGATTACTACTGGTGGAGGTGCGGGAGTACCGCGAGGGCTGCCAAGAGTTATGGAGGCTGCTGAGGCTGTTGGCAACACGTTTAATCACGCAGGTGGCCAAGATTTTAAGCCTTATGTAGTTGCTTTGACTTCAGCTTGTGTATTGCGTGAAGGGGAATCGTTATCAAGCGAACGCGTAATTAGAAATGTTGGCCCGACCTTGACTCCGGGTGTACATGCGATGTGGGAAAAATCTTTTGGACCTGGATCTAATCTCGGAATGGACAACCCTGATTTGGCGGGTGAATACAATCAGTATATAAAGGAGTACGGTGCTAAGCGAAGCAGCCCAACACCAGATGACAGACGATATTTAGACGTACACGAAGGTCACTTTGTTTACTTGAAGCCGGGAGAGGAGCGTTTCGTGTCACCAGAAATGGTTGCACGAACTCTCACTGGAACTCCTGTGGAACTGAATGAACGGCTTGATCAATTGGAGTCAATCGGAGTGAACAATGTTGCGCTTTCGGCGGTAGATAGAGAGTCTGCGAAAGATCTAATTCATGACTTTGGTGAAGGAGTAATTCGAAGACGTTGAGACGAGTACCTTTTCATATATCAAAATGATACCCTTCAGGGAGGAGAATATTATGGACACTGATTCTTTACCACTACCTCTTGATGGCGTGCGAGTGTGTGACTTTAGTTGGATTATTGCTGGACCACAGGCGACTCGTATCATGGCGGACTTGGGTGCCGACGTTGTCAAGGTTGAGAACGAGTCGCATTTGGACTCTATCCGACTTGGACTTCAAGTTGATCCTGAAAAACCTACTTATAACGGAAGTGGATTCCATAGTGATTTCAACAGAAATAAAAGAGGAATTCAGGCAAATTTAAATCATCCCGATGGGCGCAAGGCTGTCGAGAAATTAATTCAAAATTCAGATATTGTGATTGAGAATTTTAGTGCTGGCGCTTTTGCACGGATGGGATTTTCGTGGGAGCGACTGCAAGAGCTCAATCCCGATATCATTTATGTTTCTTGCTCCGGATTTGGCCATGTAGGACGAGATGCTTCCTACGTGACCTGGGGACCTACCGCTCAAGCTGTCTCAGGTAACACATATATGTCAGGCCTGCCGGATATGCCTCCCGCCGGCTGGGGATATTCCTACTTAGATCACACGGCCGGTTTCTATGGTGCGATCGCGATGCTTTTGGCACTCTGGCACAGGAAACAGACGGGAGAGGCGCAATTTGTTGATATGTCCCAAATTGAGACAGGTATGGTGCTCACGGGGATTCCAGTTCTTGATTATCAGGTGAATCAGCGTGAGTACGTGAGGATAGGTAATCGCTCGAAATGGCCAGCCATTGCTCCACATGGAGTTTTTCGGTGCGCGGCTGATGAGCGTGCACCATCGTCTCAGCCGGAGCATAACGATGATCGTTGGATTGCAATCACTGTGGATGGACAGGATCACTGGGAAGCACTTTGCAGTGTCCTTGACTCGCCCGAGTTATTGAACGATCACCGCTTTTCGGACAATGATCTGCGAGTGAAGTATGAAGACGAACTCGAGTCACTTATTGGTGAACATACGCGGAGCCGAGACTGTTTCGATCTGATGTATTCGTTGCAAGAACGAGGTGTTCCAGCTGGAGTATGCCAACGAACTGACGATAAAATGGTGCGAGATGAACAGTTAGCTGAGAGAGAGTTTTATCGTGAGGCGCCGCACTCGGAAATAGGTGTGCATAAATACGAAGGATATCCTGTGTCATTTTCTGCGGCTCGTTGGAGAATGGATCGCGGTGCACCATTATTGGGGGAAGATACAATGGCTGTATTGACGGAACTACTTGGATATTCCCACGAAGAAGTCGCACAAATGATGTCGGAATTGGCCGTCTCCTGAGAGACTTATCAGTCTAAAAAAGAGGTTTATATGCTAAAAATTGGCCTTCATGCTGGACAACAGGATATTTCAGCGGATGATTTGAGAAAATTATGGAAGTTTGCTGACGAGAATAAGTTCGATTTTCTTTCCTGTTGGGATCACTTGTATGAAGCTCCTCCGGTAGATGGGATGAGTGATACCTACGAGGCAATTGCCTTGCTAGGAGCGATGGCAGTTGAAACTAAGAATGTGCGTCTTGGTACACATGTATTTTGTATGAATTATCGAAATCCAGCTCTTCTCGCAAAATCAATCGCGACGATTGATCACCTCAGCCATGGACGCATCGAATTAGGTCTAGGGGCAGGCTGGCATGCCCAGGAGCACGAAGCATTTGGCTATGAATTTCCACCTGTGAAGGAACGATTGGATCGACTTGAAGAAGGAATAAAGATCATTCAGGGGATGTTTACCCAAGAGCGAACTACTTTTTCGGGAGAATACTACAAAGTTGACAACGTGACGTTGCGTCCACCACCTTACCAAAACCCGATCCCTATCGTTGTTGGTGGTCGAGGAGAAAAGCGCACTCTGCGAATAGCTGCGAGGTATGCGCAAGGCTGGAACGTACCCTATATTCATCTGGAAGAATTTGAGCGTCTTTCGGGAGTACTTGATATGTGGTGTGACCGTGAGCAGCGAGATCCGAAAGAAATTGAACGATCTATCAATCTGCACATGCATATGGGTGCTACAGAAGCGGACGGAACTCGGATCGAGAAGGAACGGACCGCATTATTCGGGTCAAGGCCTGAACAGCGAGGTGGAACGATTTCAGGTGGGCCTCAGCAGGCAATTGAACGTATAAAGTATTTTCAAGAGGCTGGTGCTCAGCGTGTTTCTATCGCAATTCGACCGCCAGTTGATTGGGACGCGTTATATGCTTTTGCTGAAGAAGTGATACCGGAGATTAAAAAAGATTAGTACTACTTATTGCCTCCGGCGATTGCAGGGAGAAGACGAATCTCAGATCCGGCATCGACTCTAGTTGTTGGATCGTTTTCAGTAATCATCTCGTTAATGGCTATTGCGATTTCTCGTTCTTGGATTCCTCTCAAGAGATCCTCTTTCAAGTCGGGAAATTGATTTGCGACTTCCATAATCACGTCCATTAGACTACCCGGCGCGGTGAGAACTTCAGCAGTATTTTTTGCCTGCTCACGCATGTGAGCAGGCAAAAATACTGTTACTGATTTTGCAGCATCTGCACTCATTTCGATATTAGTACCAGTGAACTAGAGGAGTTCGTCTAGCACTCGGCGTGGCGACATGGGTGTGTGGTAGAAACGTACACCAATGGCGTCATAGACAGCATTTCTAATCGTAGGTTGAGGTGGCACGATAGGCACTTCTCCTACTCCTCTTACGCCGAAGGGGTGCCCTGGATTAGGAACCTCAACCATCTCCACATCAAGCATCGGAAGGTCATTAGCGACCGGGACGCGATAATCTAGAAACGATCCATTCATAAGGTGTCCATCACTGTCATAGTAATACTCTTCATTTAGTGCCATTCCAACCCCTTGAGCGATTCCACCTTGAATCTGACCTTCCACATAGTCAGGGTGAATTGCTGTTCCCACATCTTGTACAGCCGTATATCTCAGAATCTCGGTTTTGCCAGTATCACGATCTACTTTCAGGTCTACAATGTGACCGCCGTACGCTGCGCCTTGAGTCGTGTGCGAGGAAGAGGCAGACACGGCTATTAACCCACCAGTTGCCTGGAGTTTGCTAGCAAGATCGTTGAAGGAAAATACTCGCTCATTTCCATCTGCATCGTCCGGTCCAATAACAGTTCCGTCATCGCTGTAGGTTATCTCGTCCCCACTGACATCCCAAATTTTGGACGCTCTACTAATCATTTCTGCTTTAATCATTTGACCAAGTTCATAGACGACCCATCCACCAGCGAAGGTAGTTCGTGAGCCACCCGTAACTGCGGTATATCCTACGGAGTCGGTATCAGTAACTTGAGGCGCAATCTGTTCATAAGTAACACCAAGTGTCTCAGCGAGCTGCATCGAAATTGAAGCTCGGCTTCCTCCGATGTCAACCGAGCCAAGAATAAGTGCAATTGATCCGTCCTTATTCACTCGAGCAGATGAGGATGACTCCATGCCACCATTGAACCAGAATCCGATTGCGATACCTCGACCAACATCTTCTCCTTGAAGCTCGGAGAGATAGTGAGGATGACTTTTCATCGCCTCTAGTACGTCTTTAGCACCTATCTTGGGCCAAGGAGTGCCTGAGGAATTCCGCACACCTTCTTCAGCTACGTTTACTAGTCTTAGGTCAATCGGATCCATGTCTAATTGCTCTGCTATTTCATCCATAACAGATTCGACAGCATACTCGGTAGCAGGGGCACCCGGAGCCCTGTACGCGGCAGTTTTCGGGGTATTCAGCACGACGTCAAGTCCGTCGATGACTTGATTATCGATCTTGTAGGGTGCTAATGCACACTGAACTCCGGCACCTACTGGGGAACCAGGAAACCCACCAGCGCCCATAACAAAGAGGCATTCAGCAGCCGTAATTTTTCCGTCATTAGTCACGCCAATTTTTACTTTGCTATAAGAGGAGGCTGTAGGTCCGGTTGCCTGAAACACAGCTTCCCGATCCATCCACATTTTTACAGGGCGCGAGCTTTTCTTCGATAGCACAGCGGCCATTGGCTCAAGATAGATAGGAATTTTACCACCGAATCCACCACCAATTTCCATCGGAGTAACCTTCACTAGAGCTACAGGTACGCCAAGCACATCAGCAGTAGCATCTCTTGCCATGAAAGATCCCTGTGTTGATGTCCAGATATTAATTCTGCCATCATGGCTCCAAAACGCTGTGGCATTTTGTGGCTCTAGATATCCTTGATGAAATTGTGAACTCGTAAATTCTCGTTCGATCGTTAAATCAGCAGCAGCAAAGCCTTTTTCGATGTCGCCACTTTCTAAACGCATGTGACTAGCAAGATTAGTTTCGATGTCAGATCGAGTGTCAACTCCAGCGGCTCTAACTCCTGTACGCAATTGTGGGTGCAAGATAGGAGCGCCTTCTAGCATGGCATCCTGAACGTCCACTACGTGAGGGAGTATTTCATATTCAACATCAATTAGTTCTAACGCGTCTTGAGCAATATGGACGTCATCGGCTGCTACAGCTGCAACGGCATGACCGTGATAGAGTACTTTTGGTCCCGCTAGAATGTTCTCGGCTGCCCAACGGGGACTTGCTTTACCTGGTTCCAGTGCTTGCCAATATGTACCCGATTCGATTGATTCCGCCGTCGTAGGTTGGAATGTCTGACCAGAGCCGACGAGATCTGAGTTCGTGATTACGGCATGTACACCGTCTAGAGCTTCTGCCTTTGATGTATCTATACTTTTAATCAAAGCATGTGCATGCGGACTTCGAAGAACCGCTCCGTAGAGCAGGCCTTCTAGTTTGATATCTGCACCATATTGTGCGCGTCCGGTTACTTTATCGACACCATCTGGTCGACGAGGCCGGGTACCAATGATTTTATACTGAGGCTTTTCTGTAGCTACCATAATGTGTAATTCTCCAACTAACTGTGTTTTTTATTTAGCCCTTGGCTACCGTAAGTACTGAATCGATAATTTTATCGTAACCAGTACATCTACATAAATTTCCGGCCAGCCAGAAGCGGGCTTCTTCTTCAGTAGGATCTGGATTTTCCTGTAATAACGCGTATGAGGACATTAGGAAACCAGGAGTGCAGATGCCGCATTGAAGTGCAGCGTTATCGAGGAATTCAGTCTGTAATGGGTGCAATTCATCCCTTGAGGCAAGTCCCTCAACAGTCATGATTTCAGCACCTTCCACTTCTGCCGCCATCACACAACATGAGTTTACGAGCCGCCCATCCATTATGACTGCGCAGGCCCCACAATTTCCATTATTACATCCTTCTTTTGCACCGGTCATACCGATGCGATCTCGAAGTGCCTCAAGCAACGAATCTCTTTCGGAGATCAATATTTGTTTTGAGTCTCCGTTTATTATTGTGTTTACCACTTTGGGTTCAGGGATCATTTTGGTTCTCTCCTAATTAAATTCTTTAAAAATAAATTCCAAGTCTGAAGGTTTTTGTGAATCTATTTAATGCGTTCCACTGCCGTACGGATTGTTCGTTCCGTAAGTATTTTGGAAAGATGTTTTCGTTGTTTTATGCTGCCACGCATATCGGTGATTGGGCTAGCAATTTCACTCGCGGCGTCACCTGCTGACGAAATAGTCTCGTCAGTTAAAGGCTGCCCTATGAGAGCTTCAGCAGCAGCAGTCGCGACTAAAGGGGTAGCTGCCACGGCTCCCAAGGCGATTCTTGCATCGGTGACACTGCCATCTTCAATTTTTATCCACGCCCCAGCACTTGCAACCGCGATATCCATTTCGTTTCTAGGTATAAATCGTTCCCAAGCTGCACCTTCACCAGCACCTACGGGTGGAAAGCTGATATACACGATTAATTCCCCAGTTTCTAAGATGTTTCGGCCTGGCCCCGTGAAAAACTGGCCAACTGGCACCTCTCGCCTTCCATTGGGTCCAGCAATCGTAGCTATACCATCCAAGACAATCATGGCGGGAAGCGAGTCTCCGGCAGGAGAAGAATTCCCGAGATTTCCGCCTAAGCTGGCTCGTCCTTGGATGGCCTTTCCACCGATAACTGTGGAGGCATCTACGATGGCAGGATAGTTAATTTTGACATTATTATCTCCATATACTTGGTATAGCGGTGTCGCTGCCCCCACTTTGAGCCCAGTATTTGTGTCAAATTCCAGTATCATAAATTCTTCAACATGCTTTACGTCTACTAGTAAATCAACATTTCTTTTTCTCTCTCTCGCCTGAACAATTAAGTCAGTGCCGCCAGCCAAGACGCGCGCATTTTCGCCGCCTTCTGATAGAAGTCGAATTGCGTCATCCACGTCAGTTGCTCTGGCATAATTAAGTGCCTGCATAAATATCTCCTCTCAGAGTGAAAATATAGTATTCACTAGTTCATGAGTCTGTATAAATCTGAACCATATCTTACCGCCTTACCGCTCATTCGGCCATTAAGTGCCCAACAAAGTTCTAGCAGTCTTGCTGCGCTCTACTATACTGCATATTACTGAACGAAAAGAGGTTTTAGCAATGTTTGACCCAGATGTATTTCTTGAATCAAGTATCAGCCCCGCACAGCAGGCCTTGAACCAGGAACTCGCGATCGCACTTGCTGACGAACCGCGCGTATATGAGATTGGCGCGGTAGAGACCCGTCGCCGCCGAGAGTTGGGTCTTGGCCGTGCAGGGATGCCCGTATATCTAACAGATATTGCGGTTGAGACTACGTGCCCAGGTTTGGGTGATTCTGATCCTGTAGGCTTACGCATTTTTCGACCTGAGGTCATTAGCGGGGTTTTGCTTTGGATTCATGGTGGTGGTTGGGTACTCGGTAGTTCGAAAATGCAAGATCAAGCTCTTTGGGATATCGCACAGCGATCCGGGGTAGCAGTAGTTTCTGTGGAATATAGACTGGCTCCGGAACATCCGTATCCGTCTGGCCCCGACGATTGTGAAGCTGCAGCACTTTGGTTAATTGATCACGCATCTTCTGAGTTTGGGTCATCAAATTTAGTGATAGGAGGCGGATCTGCTGGAGGTCATTTGGCAGCTGTAACACTTTTGCGCCTTCGTGATCGTCATGGTTTTACCGATTGGAAAGGTACCGACTTGGTCTACGGTGCGTATGAGCTTTCTGGAGGAAGTCCAAGCCAATCAAGTATCGGAAAGGACAGTTTAGTAATTGACGAGAAAATAATGAATTGGTTTTATGATTCGTTCCTTCAGAATAATGAAGATAGGCGTGACTCTGATATTTCCCCACTCTATTCAGATTTACGGGACATGCCTCCAGCTTTATTCACAGTGGGCACTCTCGATCCCTTGTTGGATGACTCGTTGTTTATGCATGCGAGATGGATAGCTGCTGGCAACGAATCCGACTTAGCTATTTATTCGGGCGGTCCGCATGCTTTTAATGGGCAGGAGAGTGCCCTCGCAACCGATGCAAATAATTATCGGATTTCGACGATTAAAAAATGGGTTAATTAGCGCCATATAAGATTATTTGCGATGTCTGGTGGTGGGCGGTCAAACGGCTTGTAATCAGGTGTCTTATGACCGATCGCGACGAAAGCTTGGGGCTGCCAGGCAGCGTCTAAGCCCAGAGAGTTTCTTACAGTTTCTTGTGCATATAGAGGTGCAGATATCCAATATGCGCCATAATCTCTACTGTGTGCGGCGAGCAGCAAGTTTTCTAATGCTGCTCCGAATGAATGTTGTGCCAGTCCCCACTCTGCTTCTGCGCGTGCTGTGTCTGCGTAGGTATTTAATCCGTCCTTCACGAGGCAGCCTAGTAATAGAGTTGGTGCGGTCAGGATGCGTTGTTTAGAGTTCTCTAGAGCTTTTTGAATTATATCGCTGGTGGTGCCGTCTTTTTGGAGATCTTCCTTCCACTTGAGTCCCATACTTTCCGCAAGATCGAGTCTGTTTTTCGAATCGATCGCGACGAATCGCCACGGCGTAGTATGGTGCGGTGCTGGCGCTGTCATAGCCAGCGAGACAAGTTCCTCGACATCGCTCCTGTCAAGTGAAGGTCCAATAATTCCCCTGAAAGACCGTCGTGCTGAGATGGTGTTTTCGAAGGCTATTTTTGATAGAGCCTTTCTTGTCTGTCGGCCAACAGTATTTTCTATACGTATCAGATCGTCGATTGTGTCGACATCGATCTTGAAGGACTCAAGTGAAAGTTCAATAATCTTCATTGCATTTCGGTTGGCTTCGTCCCGATGCTTGCTGGCCGAATCCGGACCAAACTGCGGGGAAAACATTGAATAGGGTTTGACTCCTAATGCGGTTGTACCTCCATCTTCAGATGCTGACAGGGCTAGGATATTTGACTGAGGCGAACTGAGAATTTCAAGAATAGTGTTCAAATCTGAACTTTTTGCCTGAGGTATATCTCCAGGTAGTATAAGAATTGAGTCACTTAAATGATTGTTGGATATGTGCTGGATTGCAGTTTCTGCGGCTTGCTTAAAACCTTTCCCGTAGTCGAAAATGAGATCTGCTCCGAATCTATCACTAATTTCGACATATTCGGATGATTCCGTCACAATCACTAAAGGGCCATTGTGAATCTCTCTAATTGCTATTAGAAGATCCTCAAGCATTGAGAGAACTAAGTTTCTTCGATGGAAGCGATTGAGGCCTGAACTTAGCCGAGACTTAGCGTTGTCTGTTGATTGGACAGCAACGACGATGGTGGTGTCAGACTTGTTAGTATTGCTCATGCACTCTCATTTATATGACTAGTTATTAGCTGTTTTATGTTCGAAGCAACTGTTGTGCGGGCCTTTCGGTTCACCATCATTGTGTCGCAATATTGGGTATTGATTGAGAGAGATTCCATTTTGGTAGCTAACTGGCTATCAATCTCATCGTATATAAATAGGTCAACTAATCCCTCATATATTCGTGCGACCCCATAGGCTGAGACTTCGTGTCCTAGTGACTTAAGCATCGCGCCAGCCGGTCCCTTAATCGCTTTGCCTCCGACTATGGGAGAAACTCCCACTCGTACTGCCCGGCTTTCAAGAATTGAGTCGCGCACTGTGGGGATTTGAATAATTGGGTCAATTGAGACAAATGGGTTGCTGGGTGCAATAAATAGGTAATCGGCATCCCTGATCGCATCTATCACTCCGGGTGCTGGGCGTACATGTTTGAGGTTGGGAAACTCAAATCCATAAACCTGAGGCTCCCCACGACGCTCCACGAAGTATTGCTGGAACGAGAGTCGACCCTCATTCGTAATAACAAAGGTAGGGTGTGGGTCATCAGTGGCAGGAATAACTCGAGACTTGATGTTTCTTGCAT
>Ga0209402_10005769_pt1 | contig 10938 bp, 2 predicted proteins | sample ArcticOcean_MG_C_3_FD_187437 | JGI IMG/M metagenome (GOLD analysis project Ga0209402, IMG submission 187437) | Marine microbial communities from western Arctic Ocean - ArcticOcean_MG_CB8_126 (SPAdes) (version 2) | ecosystem: Environmental > Aquatic > Marine > Oceanic | place: Arctic Ocean... | reverse complement strand
CGGGATCAACGCTACTATCCCAACCTATCGAAAAACGATCACCCCCGTTAGAACTCGTTACCACAATACTATCATTCTCTGATGTTGGATCTGTCCAGGCAAATGCACCGGGAGGATCAGGTGCAGCGGTTACGGTTAGTGTAAATGATTGCTCTGCGCTGGCATAACCATCAGTTACCGCAACAGTAACAACAGATGACCCATTCCAATTTATTAATGGTTTAACCGTAACGGTATCATTGCTCACTTGAAACACAATCGCAGAGGTATCTGCAGTTGCAGAGTAAGTTAAAGGATCGCCGTCAGGGTCAGTTGCACTCGCAAAGACTACTGTAGTTGAATCTTCACCAATTGTAACATCCGTTATGGCTGATAAAACTGGCGGCTGGGACGCTACATAATTGCGTCGACTGATCATCTCCGCCTGTACGACTTCTAAGGTCGTTTTATGCTGCACAAAGGCAACCAGGTTCATATTCTTCTTATCCCATACCGTTGTATTCCAGTCAGAAATCTTACCCTCATCTCTACCGTGAGCTTCATTGGGATAGTCACTCTTCATGGTCCAGGTATCAGTCCACTCTACGGCTTGATCTTTATTTAATGTCAGCGCTTTCCCTAAACCACCTGGGCCGGTATCGCCAATAAAACCTAAAAACACCTGCTCATGCTCAGTCTCTCCATTGTAGCCAGCATAATAAACAGAGTCTATGGTTGCCATAACAAATAGGTACAGCGGCTCCGCCGAAAGATCAGCATCACTGGATATCGTTACTTTTACATTGACAGTTAAATCATCAAAACGACTCCCCTTCAATGAAATTGTAACAGGTGTTGTTTCTGCCTGTGTTGTTTTTACTTCATCTAGATAATTATTAGTTAATCCACCATCTATAAAAACTGAAGGAACGCCTGAAACAGAATACCATTCCACTTTATCACTCTGCCCATTTAGTCTGACACATGTAAAATCAGTATCGCAAGTTGAACCTCCAATAGTAGCATACATTGGATCTCCATAACCTGGATTATAGGTGTGATATCGGACAACCACCATATCATCAACAATATCTTTACCAAAATAATCAGCGTGGGAAGGGTTTTGATAGCGATCGAGTAAAACAGTTACCTGTGGACAGACTGGACACTGCGTTGAGCCGACATACTCAACCAACGCCTTTTTCTTCACACCGCCACTTAGCGATGTGAAAGCGATCAATATAATTGAAAGAAAACGATTAGCATTCTTCATACAATACACCTTTCATTTATCAGCGATAATTTATGATTCTAGAACAATTAGGGAATGTAGAATCTACTTAAAATATATATATTAAGCTTACCTTTTGTCCGTCTTCAAAAGCCTGTTTATAACGGCAGATACCATTACTGCAAACTAAACCACCTTTTAAAGAACCATCAAAAAAGGTTAGAACCATATTTTGATTAATTCTATATAGGAGCTCCCAATAAGTCGCCTGCTCCGCTTTAAGGGATTCTTCATCAATTGACGTATTATCTTGAAAATACGTAACAGACCATTTAGGCGAACTGGCCAAACTCAAACTAATAACGTTATTGTAACGCAGGGGCTTCCCTACCACAGACATAAAAGTATTTCCATCGTTCCTTTCCTGCAGTGAACCTTGTTCCAATTCCTGGTATTCAACCTTTAATTCAACACTATATCTATTATTAAGGGAATAAGTAAGACTTAAAGGCATGGTTTGAGCCTTTAATAATTCATGCGCGCGAAACAGACCATTGCTTCCATTTCGATGTGTAAATAAATACATCACATCCTGCATAGTACCCCACCCTATTTCATAAAATAATTTGTGATTAAAAAAATGGCCATCAAAATTAATAAATAGCTCATTATATGGATTTGCGAACGTCTCAGAACTGGGCATCCAATCAAATGTTTTATCAGCGTTCCATTGATAATCATCATCCTGTATCCAGGATTGGTGTTCACTGGATTTTGCAACACTGATAGAAGCTGTATGATTCATGGCAATCGGTCCTGATAATTTTATCTGGTATCCAATCTCATCATTGATATTAGCTTGCCGCGCAATGCGACCATTTAAAACGGTTGTATGTTCATAATATCCCGGAGGCGGATTTGAAAAGTCAGCGTGATATCCAAACTGGTTAACAAAGTTATCTTTTTCGAAAGGAGAAAGTGTTAGAAAATTATAATTTTTATACTCGGCTAACAGTGACCAGTCGCCAAGCGGTACCATTAGATTGGCATACAATCCGGAACCCTCTTCATTGTAATCGGTGGTTGTCTCCTTACTGGCTTTTTTCAACACCTCAACAAATAGAGAGGCCCTACTATAATAATATGAGGCATAAGCGCCAATCATGGTATGATTTATATTCTTTTTTTCTACAGTGCCAAAGCGATCAAATGAGTCATGCTTCTCATTAGATTGAATCAAATTAATACCAGCCATTCCACTTTCATAAGTAACCTCTAAATTGGTACCCAGCAGGTCGTGATTTGTGTCAAAGTTTGGAACTCTCTCATCAAAGTCAATAACCAGATTTGTACTTTTCCATGTATGGGTTTGCCCCTTTAATACGGTCCACTTTAGAAAATCATTATTGTAACTGAATAACGCCCCTCTAATCCCAGTATCAAAGTCAATGGCTTGATCATCCACTTGGTTAAGAGCCATTCCCATACCCCAAAACTCATAAATATCCCCAATTTTGGCTGTCATATTACCAGACAAATATTCAAACCGTAATTTCCGCAATTCTTGGACAGGACGCCCCAATTCAGGCGGATCACTGAATTCAAATTGCGTCCACCCCTGGTATATTCGGTCAGAAGTACTATAATCAACATTAAAATCAAATAGATGTTCATTAAACCCAAGATCATTTTCACTATCCGCATAGCGACTATTTAAGGAACCGGAATAGGAAAATTGGGCCGATAAAAAACTCGGTAAAAGCATTATTAAAATAATGCACATAAAACGTGATCTTTTTTGAATCATTTAAATCTGCACTTGTTAAATTTGATTATTGACATTTAATTCACACCTTATCTACCTCTATATTTTAAGTCTTTTTTATACATTAATTTTAAAATAAGTTTAAGGATGATAAAAACGCAAAATCGTTGATATCTGGACAACACATACCTATCAAAATGAACACAAAGCAACTACTTACCTGTCTTTTGATTATTTCGTCTTTTGCCTTTTCTCAAAATGCTGCAGAAAAAGACAGTACGATTGCTGTCCAAACCACATCTCAAACAGTTGAAAACACAAAACAGGCTGTTGTAGATACATCAAAAGTTGAGCCTGATCAGATTAAAAAAATATCAACCATGGTTCTGGCCAATCGAATCACCAATGTGTCGGGTTTTGAGCGAACGATCATCGGTGATTTACTTGGCGATGAAATGATGGAAACTTCGGCAGCTAGCATGGTAATCAGTGAAGGTCAAGCAAAAGAAGCTATGGGTGCAGCTTTTGATCCAAATTGTTTTTCTGATTCCTGCGCCATCTCCATTGGTAAGTCTTTTAATCTATCCAATGTGATCACCTTTGGCATTATAAATGTCAGAAAGATAGCTAATCCCGCTCAAGTAGATACGCTATTGGCTGTAAAGGATAGTCTAATTACAGCGACGATTATTATGAAAAACTTTAATATTGGAACAGGCGAAATTGTTAGTGAAATGAACTTCCCTTTTGAAGGTGATAATGACAAGCTTCTTATGTCTGCGCGGCGCATGGTCTGGTCAGCAGTTGGTGTCGAACCACCCCCTGGCCGTTTTCCAGAAGACCTTATTGATGATAAAGAAAGCCTCAAAAAGAGATTACTCGATTTCTATTACGGGACCCTTTATCCCTGGTTCCAGAATAATTCTGAAATGGCTATGATTGTTGGCGGCATTGTAATCATCAGTGGCGGATGGCTTATCTTTGGCGGCGGCGATGACGGTGGTGGTTTTGACGGCCCACCTGAGTTTCCAGATGACCCTTCATCCATGGTGCCATTATGAGTTTTTCATCTAAACAGTTTATTCCCCTGTTGAAAGCTTCTCTGCTGTTAATTGTAATGGGATTTTCATTTTTATGGGGACAACAAAAATTCACGAACAGCTTGGATATAACTATTCCTACAAATCTTACAAAAATAACTGTTAAGGCCTGGGGAGCTGGTGGCGGAGGTGGAAATGGATCTACAGGCGGTGCAGGCGGCTATTCAGAGGTAACGGTACCGGTTACACCCGGTGATGTATATAGGGTCGTCGTTGGACAACCAGGTGGATACAGAAATTTTAGAGAACTTGGCACAGCACCTCATTTTTACTCAAAAGGTGATTCTATTTGGCCTGGTTCAGTAAGTTGGTTTTTTGGTCGTGGAGGCTGCTCTGATACTGACGATGTTGGATGTGGCAGTTTCGGTGATGCGAATATTTGGCCGCAGGTCATGGCGAGTTGGGATTATACAAATCCAACTAGAAGTTACCCTAAAGATGGTGATGGCAATCAGCCTCCTGTTGGATATGTTTTATCCAGACCTGGGGATGCAAACTGGACTGAAACCGGCAGACATTCACCAGGACCAGAAGTAGGTAGTGGCGGACAGATGTCAGCCGTTTATAAAAAAACAGGATCAGACCCTCAATTAAATATAATTAATTATTTATTGATTAGCGGCGGCGGCGGCGGCGGTGGCGCACAACCAGTTAGGTCAAGTAGGCCGACGGGTACACATGGCGGTGCAGGCGGCGGTTCAGCTGGACAAAATCTAGAAAACTGGTATAATGGTTCTTTTACAGATATAGTATATGGTGGCAGTGGTGGGAATGGCGGCGCATCAGCTGGTAGTGGTGAAAAATATAAAGCTGGTAAAAGTTTTACCCAAGGAGGCCATGGCGGGTTTGTTCTTAGTGAAGCAAGACCACATGCTGAAATGGAGAGAACAACATCCGGTGGAATAACAACTTATACTTCTGATGATGGCAGTAGATCATATTCCAGTGGTCCTGGTGGCGGCGGCGGTTACGGCGGCGGCGGCAGCGGCCGTTCATATTGGGAAACGCAAAGTGGCGGAGCAGGCGGAGGTGGCTATGTAATAGCTAGTGCTAACACTCCAAAATTACTTACTGGCGTCTTTGATGTGCCACCTGAGACTAGTAATATCGATTACATAGGAACCTACGGACGAGGTGGGGCGCCAGGCGGTCATGGAAACCCTGGCTTTATTGTCATTTATTTTGGTGACCAACCACAGGGCAATAGTATATCGGTGAGTACTATAGATAACGTACCTATACCTACAAATATTATTGCTTCTGATACGGAAACAATAACGTCAGATTTAACATATGAAGTGTCTACGCAACCTTTGTGGGGTACAGTTACAGGCACAGGTCCAAACTATATTTATACACCCAGCGTTACACATACGGGTTCCGATGTTTTTAAAATTTCCGTTATTGATGAACATGAAAATCGTTCAGATCCAGTAGTTGTTACAGTGAACACAGTTGCACGACCTGCTCTATCTGACATCACATATTCATCTCCTGGCCCCTATCTTGGCGCAGCTCTAATTGGTCAACAAATCACAATCACCGCCACTTTTGATGAGGAAATATTGGCGGTTCCATTTACTCAAATTACTTTAAGCGGTGAGCAGTCTAACTTTCCTGCAAATATGACAAGATCAAGTGGGACCGTATACACTTATACTCATACCATAGCTCCGGGCAATGGTGATGTCATAATAGCCTTATCCGGCGGCAAGGATCTGGCAGGTGTTGATTTAGAAACTACACCATTAACAGGTGGTACTTTTATCGTTGATAACCAACCACCAGGTATAATTTTTGACCCTTCCAATGGCAGTACGATAACTGATATAAATAGTCTCATCACAATAACTTTTACTGAACCTATTCGCAAGGTTTCTGATGATTCCGCGTTTGATGATTTAAATGTTGGCGCTTTAATCACCTTAAAAGAGAATACGCTTGCAGGCGCCGATATTCCTTTTGTCGCCACAATCAGTGCTGATAAACTAGTAATTACTATTAATCCTACAAATCCATTGAGCCCCCAGGCAAATGTCTACGTAGGCCTTGCTCCCGTTGAAGATAAATACGATCAGGCCACTGCCGCTGCCGTCGCCGTTTTTGGAACTGATGCTAACGGACCTCTGATATCGACAATGACTTTGCAAGCTGACAATGATTATGTTGACGTTACTTTTGATGAAGCTGCCTACAGTGCTATTGGAGCAGCAGGCGCTCTTGTTAAAACAGATTTTACGCTTCATTTTGTACAAAATGGTGGTAACGCAACTGGAGTGACTATCAGTGCAGTAACAGATAATAGCGGAAACCCTCCTGCTGCAGGTGCTACTGCTGTCAGATTAGCTCTTGTCGTGGCGGGGAATCCTTCTGGGATCGAAACAATCGCCTTTTCAGCTGCTAGTGCTACTTCCATTTACGATCAAAAATCTAATCCATCTGACCCTTCAGTACTATCCAGCATCTTGATACTTAATGATAAAAAAGCACCAACTGCAGCTATCACTTATGATCCTGCAGGACCCTACAAAAACGGTGCAGAGGTTACCATTACAGCCATATTCAATGAACCTATGGGCACCAGCCCCTTAGCGAAAATTGCACTTTCAGGTGGGAATACCTTGGTGGCTACTAATATGACTCAATGGGATGAAGTTCGATATTCTTACACGCATACAGTCTCTAGTGGAGATGGATCTGTAACAGTCGCTCTTTCAATTGGAAAAGATGTTGGTGGCAATGTCTTGGATCCAGTACCATCAAGTGGAGCCAACTTTACCGTCGACAATACGGCGCCGACAAAACAATTATTTACCCCTTTAGACAACGCGGTGGATATTGGTATAAAAGATGAACTATTGATAACCTTTGATGAAGATATGACAGGTGGACCTGGAAATATATATATTAAAGATTCAAATAATGATTTGTTCGAAACAATTGTTGGGAATTCTGCTAATGTAACCTTTAACAGTGTATACGCTGTAATCAATCCAACTAATGATTTTCTGAGTAGTACATCTTATTATGTCCAGATGGATGCTACAGCCCTAACTGACATTGCTGGTAATGGTTATGCAGGCATCCCGATTGTTGATAAAACAACCTGGAATTTTGCCACAAGTGACCAAACACCACCCGAAGTCACTTTTGCACCAATTAATGGCGCTAGTGGAGTAGCTACTAACTTTAACATAACACTTACTTTTAGTGAACCAATTAGACAAGCTGTTGATGATGCGCAGCTTACAAATAGTAATATTGATACTCATATCGAATTTCGGGAAGACAATAGTAATGGTTCAAAAGTTCCTGCAACATTTTTGATAGATGGATCCAAAACAACTGTGACTATCGCTCCCACCGCTAACCTTGACTATAGTCAGGTTTATTTTGTGGCTGTACTGGGCGGAAAGATTGAAGATTCTGCTAATAATGCTATAGACTTTATTAGTTCTACATTTCAAACTGTAGATTTAAAGTCGCCAACAGTAACAATTACTCCAGCACATAATACTTCCGATGTATCTGTTAAAGCAAACATCACCTATGTTTTTGATGAACCGGTAAGAAATCAAGACGACACCGCGTTGGACGACACAAATGTGGATGGATTAATTACGCTACGGGATCTTCAATTTAACGCTTTTGCGTTTGACGCAACGGTTAATGCAACGAGCACACTAATAACTGTTGTACCAGCAGCGGAGTTTAATAGTCTCGAATATGTTTACACAGCAATCGGTGAACAAGGTGCTGTTGAAGATACAGCAGGCAATCTTCTTGCTGTGACATCGTCTCGGTTTAAAACTGTTGACGCTACCTTGCCCATGGTAGAAATTTCACCAGCGGATGGCGATACAAACGTTTTTGCCAATAGTAGCATAATTTTGACATTTTCAGAGCCTATGCGAAACATATCAGGTGCTCCTTTGGATGATAGCAATGTTGACAATCTTATTAAACTTCGTAAAAACAATGTAGGTGGGGACGATATTCCTTATGATGGAAGTGTGAATTCCCACAAAACAATTATCACCTTAAAACCGACATCAGATTTTAACAGCCTATCTGTGATTTATGTTGGAGTAGAATCTACCATAGAAGATACCTCTCGAAATCCTATTGCTCCTACCACATCCATCTTCACCATAGAAGATATCTCTGCACCTATTCCACAATTTGACCCTTCAGATGCGGAAACCAATGTTGCCGTGAATAAAAGTATCCGCGTTACTTTTGATAAAAATATCAGAAGACTTGACGATGGTGCATTAGACGATGATAATGTGGATGCACTAATCCACCTCAGAAATAATAATGCATCTGGAGCTGATATCCCATTTGACGCGACAATTGATAAAAACTATCCTATCATTACAGTTGACCCTATTTATAATTTTAAAAGTGAGCAAATAATCTATGTATCCATTGCACCTGTTGAGGATAATTCTAATAACGTCAGCCCTGATACGTCCATTACATTCACGGCAGCAGCTGTAACAACGATTACTTTCAGCCCTATGCATGGTGCCATAGATGTACCATCAAACAGTAGTATTACACTGACATTTAATAAACCAATTAGGAAGCTAGATAATTCAGTAATAACTGATAGCAATGTTGATGAGTTGATCACACTTAAAGAAACCAATGAGAATGGCGCTCTCCTTTCTTTTGATGCATATATCAATCTCACAAAATCAACTATAACCATTGATCCCACAATCGAATTCACCAGTCAACAAATGGTATATATTGCTATCGGCAACACAATTGAAGATAATAATAATATACCTGTGGATGCATCCCGTGCGATATTTTCAGTCAAAGATATATCGCCTCCTACAGTCACTTTCAGCCCTGCAGATCTTGCCACCAACGTTGCGATCAATCGGGATATGTCCATAAGTTTTAACGAGATGGTGCGTAAGGTTGATAATGGCTATTTGACAGATGACAATATTGATTATGCTATTATTTTAAGAAATAATAATAATCAGGGTTCCGATATACTATTCGACGCTACGATTAATCCAGAAAAAACAATACTTACAATTAAGCCTATTTCAAATTTTGATGCACTGCAAAAAGTTTACTTTGGTATTAGAGAAGGGATGATAGAAGATACTTCGGACAATAAAGTTGTGGATGGTAATGGTAATCTCAATGATTATGGTGTAGTCTTTGAAACAGCTGATGTAGCCGTTGCAGAGTTCAGCCCCTATCAAGGACAAATTAAAGTGCCTACCAATAGTAATGTCACAATCAGTTTTAATAAACCAGTGCGGAATATAAATGATTCGGCACTTGATGATTTAAATGTAGATGATCTCATTGAATTAAAGAATAATAATGTGAACGGCAATAAGATTGATTTTGATGCAACCATCAATGTACAAAAGAATCTAATAACAATAAAACCAACAGACGATTTTAGCAGTGAGCAAGTCGTATATGCCGCAATTGGTTCAACAGTAGAGGATACTGGAAATAATGTAATCAATCCGGCCAGTACAATATTTACAGCTGCAGATATAGTCCCCCCTTCAATTACCTGGGATCCTGATAGTGGGAATACGAATGTAGCAATTAATTCAACAATCCATATTTCATTCAATGAACCGATACGAAAATTGGATAACGGCACCATTACCAATACAGATATTGCATCCATAGTGTCCTTAAGAGAAAACAATGCAAACGGAAGTGCTATTTCTTTCTACGGAAGCATGAACCCCAATTTTCCGATCATGACTATTAATCCCTATTATAACTTTAAAAGCCTTCAGACAATATATGTTGGAATAAGTGATGTTGTTGAAGATACGTCTAACAATAAGATTGATGCGCAAAATATTACATTTACAACAGCGGAAGTGCTGACCGTTTCCTGGTCTCCTCAAGACAGTAGTACAAATGTGCCCGCGAATAGCAGTATTAACATTACATTTAATAATCCTATTCGAAAACTTGATGATAGTGAGATTGATGACAGTAATGTGGGTGATTTACTTATTCTTAGTGAAAATGACGTCAATGGATCAACTATCGACTTTAATGCATCAATCAATGTGGCTAAAACATCAATTAAAATCGAACCTATCAACGATTTTGTCAGTGAACAGAAAGTCTATGTTTCTGTCAAAAAAGAAGTAGAAGATGGTAAGGACAATCCCCTGGATGAAACTTTTACAAAAACAGAAATTACTTTTACTGCTGCGGATGTTAGCCCTCCTCAAATCACATTTGATCCGGGCAGTGGAGAAACTGATATTGCAATCGATCGAGAAGTTATTATTTCGTTCACTGAACCAATTAGAAAAATAAATAATGATGCCCTCTCCAAGACTGATTTAAATCAAATATTTCATTTAAGAAAGGATGATACCAATGGTGCCAATATCCCCTTTAAAGGGAATATGGATAATGATAAAATGATCTTCACTCTTAAACCGGTGGATTTCTTTGGAAGTGATCAAACCATATTTGTTGGACTTTTAAGCAATGCATTAGAAGACAGTTCAAATAATGTTGTACCTGATACAGGCATTACATTTAAAACGGCTGATATTGCGATTCTTGTTTTTTCCCCAGAAGATAGTTCAAAAGGTATTCCTATAAACAGCATGCCAACAATCACTTCGAATAAACCGCTGCGAAAAGCGGATGATTTGGCTATTACAAATGCAGACCTCAACGAGCTTTTGATCTTGCGTAAGGAAAATATTAATGGTGCTAATATTGGTTTTACAGCCACAATTAATCCGGGCAGAACAGATATTATGGTTAAACCGCAAGCTGATTTCAACAGTGAGCAAAAAGTATATCTTGCTGTTTCCACTGGCATAGAAGATACCTTG
>Ga0209402_10005765_pt1 | contig 10943 bp, 7 predicted proteins | sample ArcticOcean_MG_C_3_FD_187437 | JGI IMG/M metagenome (GOLD analysis project Ga0209402, IMG submission 187437) | Marine microbial communities from western Arctic Ocean - ArcticOcean_MG_CB8_126 (SPAdes) (version 2) | ecosystem: Environmental > Aquatic > Marine > Oceanic | place: Arctic Ocean... | reverse complement strand
GTCGGTGAGTGACGGGTAGCCCTGAGTGAAGGTGTGCGAGTGATAGATCGCAATGAATTCACGATCGGATTTTTTCGCCTTCTCCTGGACTTCAAGCAGTTCACCGGGCTGCATCGTGTATCTGCTTATCGGCTTCTTATTGACGTTCGACATGCGGTGCAGTTCGTCGACGTCGTCGCCTGTGCCGAGAAGCAGACCACAACATTCGTTGGGATCGTCTTCGAGTGCATGAGTTATCAGTTCGGCCATTATCCGGCGCGGTATTTTGATCGACAAAGTTTTCAAATCATGCACAGTTCATAAAATAATTGGCAACGCCTGCCAAACACACGTCAAACAACTGGGCAAGTAGCTGCGCGATTATACGTACGCCAATAGAATCAGGTAGTTGAAATACAGACGGTTATTTTGATTGAAGCAACTGAACGCAAGAACCGATGAACAAAGAAGAACAAAAACTATCGGCCGGAATCCTCGCGCTCAACCGAGTACGCGTTCAGACTATCGACGGCCTTCCTGATGAGTATCGACCCGCCGACGAAGCGGAGGCTTACGAGGTACAGGAGCAGCTTCACGCGTTGCTGGATGAGACTGGTTACGGCAAGCGGGTCGGTTACAAGATCGGCTGCACGACTCCGGTGATGCAGGAGTATCTCGGCATCAGCAATCCGTGTGCCGGTGGGGTGTTCAACACATCGACTAACTACATTGCGACCTCAGCACAGTTCCAGAATTTCTCGCATCCGGGAGTCGAGTGCGAAATCGCAGCTTTTATCGGTTCGGATTTGCTTCCCGAGAGCGATGGCATACCGTTCACACGCGAGTCGGTTGCGCCTGCGGTTCGGGCACTGTTCGGTGCGATTGAGATCGTGGACGACAGGTGGACCGACTACAAAGCTGTGGATACACCATCTTTGATAGCCGACGATTTCTTTGCTTCCGGAATTGTTCTGAGCCAGCCAAAACCCGCCGGTGAAGCGCCGGACCTCACTACGGCGATTGGGCACATGAAGATAAACGGTAAGCAGGTTGGAGAGGGTGTTACTGGCGATATTCTCGGGCACCCGTACAAGGCGCTTGCGTGGCTTGCGAATTCGCTGGCTGCCCGTGGAAAGCACCTGAAATCAGGCGAGGTCGTGATGCTGGGGAGCGTCGTCGAAACACAGTGGGTGAATGTCGGCGACGAGGTGTCTATCGAGATCGAGGGTATCGGCGGGGCACTCGTTAAGTTCGTCTGACGCGAAGTTTGGGTGACACATCGTTTGTCTGACATGCCGTTTGCCTGACAAATTGGGCACGCTGGGCACGCTCAAGAATCACTTCGACCGCTCCGGGTATAAGATGCCGCGGCAGAAATATCTGCGTCGTTTAAAGGACCTTGGTAAAAGACCCTGGAGCCGGTAAGTTGAAAATCACCGATGTTGAAGTAATCAAGTGGAATCCGGGAGTCGGAAAAAACTTTATCTACATAAAGCTTTCGACTGACGCCGGGATCACCGGCTGGGGCGAGGCGTACTCGCAATCGGACCGGGACACGCAGGTCGAGGCTCATGTCGACCAGCTCGCCAGGTACCTGATCGACCGGGATCCGTTTCATATCCGGCATTTCATGCACGTCGCCCACGAGGATTTCGCTACCAAGCGATCGGCAATGGACCTGCACTGCGCACTGAGTGGTATAGAGATCGCAATGTGGGACATTGTTGGCAAGACGCTCGGAGAGCCCATTTACAACTTGATCGGTGGTCCTGTCAGGCCACATATCCGGGTTTACGCCAACGGCTGGGCGAGAGGGGGTGCCGACGAAGTTGCACAGACTGCGGCTGTGATGATCGAGGAACGGGGATTCAACGCACTCAAGTTCGATCCGTTTCCTGGGCCGTGGCGTGAGTACGTTAATCGAGACGAGTTGAAGCAGGCTGCCGACACGGTGGGCAAGGTGCGTGAAGCGGTTGGGCCGGACGTTGAGCTGCTAATTGAGGTTCACCGTCGACTGGCGCCAATGAACGCTATTCGAGTGGCGAAGCAGATGGAGCAGTACGACCCCTATTGGTTCGAAGAGCCCTGCCCTCCCGACAATATCGATGCGATTCGAGAGGTGAAAGAAAACACCACGATTCCGGTGGTTACCGGGGAAGCTCTTTACACACGCAATGATTTCCGAGAGGTATTCGACAAGCGCGCGGTCGACATCATTAATCCCGATATCTGCAACACCGGTGGAATACTTGAGCTTACTCATATCGCAGCGATGGCACAGCCGCATTACATCGGGGTTTCTCCGCATGGGTACAACTCGACATCGATCGGGTGTGCGGCGGCGGTTCATGCCTCGGCGACGATTCCGAATTTCCTCATTTACGAATACTTTGTGAATGTCGAGGAGGTTTGCCGTGACATGACGAAGGGATACCTCGAACCCCACAACAGTTATATCGAGTTGCCGACCGAGCCGGGTCTGGGGATAGAGATAGACGAGTCGAAGCTGGCTCAACATCCGTATGCTCCGTTCCCGGCGCGAAATATCAGAACTGTTGAGGATGAGCGCGAGTGGCATTAGGCAGCTGCTCAACTCTTGGCAATTAGGCAACCATCGAATTAAAACGAAAACCCTCGATCGTCAAGACCGAGGGTTTTCGTTTCGAAGTGCACCACTAGCACACTACCGGATTCGGATTTTTGGAGGCTTATCCGAGGCGGTAGTACACGCGACTCTTGCTGTCGGTGAAGTTGCTGTGATGTGTGACCCTGCTCACTGAGTAGGTAGGCCTGAGTCAGCTCTTTCGACGACACTTGATGTGTGTCGAAAGCGTGGCCAAGCCGCCCTAATGCGAGACGGATGACGTTGTTCAAATTGATCTCTCCGCAAAAAAACTACTACTAAACGGAATAAGCACCGTTTAGCGTCCTACCAGTGGATTTCGTTATTACCCATCCGGTGGACTAAGTCAATGATATCACTTAATCCGACGCTTTTCGTTATATAAGTGAATTATAACAACGATATCTACATGAATTCAGTATATTTCAGGTTTAATATCTATGTTATTCGTAATAATTACCGGCTTTACCGAGTGATAGGCGTTGATCTACGGTAAATCGACGAATGTGATGGCGAATTTCACCAGTATTTTTTGTAATCGCGTGACAACTTCCGTGCTTGTTCGCACAGAAGAGAAAAAAACCACTGATTTGAGAACGAATCGACTTCTTAGCTGGGTTGTAATCGCTGGGTAGATTCAGCACTTCCGGCTATTTCATCCCAGTCCCATAGCTGTGGAATGGTGTCGATCTTCGACCACATCAGCTGCTGATCCGAAAAGTGCGGGCTTGCCGGATGGCCTGATGACCCCAGTGGAACGATCCAGCGACTATTGCTCCAGTTGGAGGGATCGTGGATGTACCGGTTGATTGGGCCAGACTTGATTGCAAATTCCGCGGGTGTGGGACTACCGCTTGCGAACGGCACGTCGCCATCACCAGATGCTTCGACCCTGGGTGGGTTCAGCTGATCGGCCGAGTCTGGGAATGATCCTGCAAGCGGATGCACGTGGCCGGTCTTGTGAAGATCGCCCCAGCGCCAGGTGGAGGGATCATCGTTGAAGCGTCCGGCCAAGTAGTCGACGCCTGCCTTGAACGCACTCTCAGCCAGATCACCGGTCTCAAAGCCGTAGGGAGCTTCCGCCAGCGTTCCTTCGCCCAGTCTTCGAATGTAGTCGGGTTTCAGCTGGCGACGCAGTTGGTCCTCGGCACCTGCATCGACAGATTCGCCGGTCACTCCTCGAGCAAGTGAGTCGTACGCCCGTACAGCCAGCAGCTTGTTGAGTTCACGAGTTGATGCAGCGTAGATTGCCGCAGCTGCCGAATCCTCTTTTAGATCATGATCCCATTTGCCGAGTTGCTCAGCTGCGCTGGCGTAGATCCCATCGAGTCCTTCGACTGCAAGGATTGCTTTCGTCAAAGCGGCTGCCGGAATGGAGACTGTGTCGGCGTGAATTGACGACATGTCGGCAACTGTCGCTTTGCGGTCGGCCAGTTCCTCGATACGACTGCGTATGCGCCGTGCTCGGTAGTCGGTGCCATACATGTTCGTCAGATAGTGTTCGTAGTCTTCGTCGACAACACGCTGGTTACAGGTCACGACCCAGCCAGAGTCGGGGTTCTTGGAGCGGGGAAGGTCGGGATTCGGGATCAACCCGTTCCATTCGTTTTCACCTGTCCAACCCGGCACCGGACCCCAGCCGTTAGTTGATGAACGCGACGGGATGCGACCTTTGAACAGGTAGCCAAAATTGCCGTGAACATCTACGTACGGGTAGTTATTAACGCGGTCGGTCCATGTGTCGAAAGCTGTTTCTAATTCATCGGCCGATTTCGACTTCATCGCGCCGTATGCAGCATCGACCCACCTCGTACCACTACGCGATCCCGGATCAGAAATAGCAATGCCCCAGCCAGAGTCGACACTTCCCGAAATGATCGGGCCGTGATGTGTCTCGACAATCTCTATATTTTCTGAGGATCCATCTCTGACACTGATTTTTTCAACTGACCTGACGGCTTCGACCCATTGGCCTTTGAACAGGTATTCGACCTTGCTGTCGGAACGTCGAAGCTGCTCAACGAACAGGTCTTGCGTATCGGCTCCACCGTGCGTCATTCCCCATCCAACGTACTCGTTGTGAGCGAAGTGCATCGCCATCGGAACGCCGGGGATGGAGTGGCCGAGAGCTTGAAATTCGGGGCCCTTGAGGTGAATCTGGTAGTAGACGTTAGGCACCTCGAGTCCTCTGTGGGAGTCGCCAGCAACCAGTGGCAGGCCAGATTCGGTGCGATCACCTGAAATCGCCCAGCCGTTCGATCCGCCTTCGGTTTCTCGAAGCGACTCTGTTGCGTTCACAACGTCGGTCAGTTCTTTGATGGCGTTGACTGCCGCTCCTGAGTATTCGGCACCGGGCGGTACGGTCAAGAGTGCATTTGGCTGGCTGCCGGGAGATATGGCGGCTGTTCGCTCGGGTCCGATTTCAGCTGCGAGCTTTGCGAGCCAGAGCTTTGCCTGGAACGAACCTTCTGCCGTATTGCGAACCTTGTAGACGAGAATGCAGTGCCAGTCTTCCCATTTTTCTGGCTTTGTACCGGTTAGCTTGTACTCGACGGGAAGTGGCTCGTTCGATTCGATGAACGCGTTTACTCCGGCCGTGTAGGCCGTGATCATTGCACGGGCTGCCGGGCTGCAGACTTCCAGATCATGCTTCGAAACGATCTTGAGCGATCGTCTTCGCATGAGCCTGTCCTGCACCAGTCCGCTTTCGCCAAGATGCTCGGATGACCTGCCCAGGCAGCGCAGGCGGTCATAGTCCATTTGGAAGAGTCGGTCTTGTGCGGTTGCGAAGCCCTGAGCGAAGAAGAGGTCCGACTCGTTGTCGGCGGCGATGTGCGGGATGCCCCATTTATCACGGTGAATCGTAGCTTCACCAACGATGCCAGAAAGTTTCTGATCCGATTCAACATCGGGTAATGCATTTTGTAGATCAGTCTGAGTTATCTGGTTCGTCATAGTTCCTCGGTGATGTGTTGTGAGTTGGCTTTGTGCGCACTCAACCCGGGTACTTTATTCCGAGGTTCGCCAGTGTCAAGGAAATAGAGGTTGACCTCGGACGAAACAAGCACATAATCGCCAGAGTTCAAACATCGAAGCGGGATAACGCACCCGGCTTGCAACATCAGCACCTACAGGAAACGAACTTGAAAATTACCAATGCCCGATCATGGATAGTCCGCGCACCCTGGAACGACAGTCCTGGAGACGATAGCAAGAAGACGGAAACCAAGGACTTCGTGTTTATCCAGATCGATACAGATGAAGGTATTACCGGGTGGGGTGAAATCACTACGTACCCTGGACCAGTGGCCAACAGGGCTATCGCGGCGTTCGTCGATCAGATAGGTAAGTGGTTGATCGGCGAAAACCCGGAGGATATCGAGCGGATCTGGGTAAAGATTTTTAGGGGCATGACGTACATCGGTACGCGTGGCGCAACGACTGCCGCCATTAGCGGGATCGACATTGCGCTGTGGGACATTCGTGGGAAGGTCTTGAATCAGCCTGTGTACAAGTTGCTTGGCGGATCGGTACGCGACAAGATCGCCCTCTATACTCACCCGCCTTCTCCAACGACTCCGGATGACATCGTTCAGCCGGTAAAGGACATTGTTGCCTCGGGTCATCGTGCGTTCAAGATGGATCCGATGATGCAGAACCTCCATGTAGGAAACGCCAGTTTCCTTGACGGTGAGATAGGGCCTGAGGCGGAATCGAATGCGATGGATATTCTTGCGGCTGCTCGCGAGGCTGTGGGTCCGGACATTGAAATTCTGATCGACGCACATGGGATGTATAACGTGCCGACGGCTGTGCGACTGGCGAATCAGATGGCCGAGTGGGACATTTTCTGGTTCGAGGAGCCTGTGCCTACGGAAAGCTGGAAGGCTTTGAAGCAGGTGAAGGAACAGATCGGACCGCTGGTATCGGTTGGCGAGCGGCTGCACACTCGTTGGGAGTTCGTGCCGATTTTCGAGAACGGTCTTGCCGATTACATCATGCCGGACGTCACATGGACTGGTGGCATTACTGAGTTGAAGAAGATCGCCACTATGGCCGAGGCCTACTATGTGCCGATCTCTCCGCACGATGCGTCGGGTCCGATTAACGTGATTGCAGGTGCTCAGGTGATGCTTACGGTTCCTAATTTCTACAAGCTAGAGACCAGCAGGTATGACTTGTCGAGCTACAACGTTATGATCGATCACCCGCTGGATATTCGAGAAGGTGACCTTTACGTTTCTGATCGACCGGGTTTGGGGGTTAATCTGGATCCCGAGTGGCTCGCGGCTAACGAGATCGACTGGAACGAAGATTTTGCAGGCATGGAGCCGGACGCAGAGAAGTAGCTGGCTGCCGTTGGTTACTTGCCCGGCTCCCAGGAGGGATCCCGGGTGGAGATTGCTCAAGGGAGTGATCGGTACGTTGGTGGGGTGCGCTGCAGAAACCAGAGAGATTCTGAAATCAATTCAGGACGACGGCGGGTGATCGTTACCTGTCGCCGCCGGTGGTCATTCCCCCTTGACCTAACCTTCCCTGTGAGTGAGAAGGAATTAGGGGAGAGGAAATTACTGAATGTGGTCCGACCGGTGAATCCGAGGAAACTAGCCCGATACTAGGCCAGCGATCATGTCGCCGACCTGGCTGGTCGTGAGGGGTCGCTCGCTGTTGGTTGCGATGTCGCCGGTTCGGTAGCCCTCTGATAGCACGGACTCAACTGCGTTCTCGATAGCCAGTGCTTCCGTCTCGAGTCCGAGTGACAGCCGAAGCAGCATTGCTGCGCTCAGGATCGACGCCATCGGGTTAGCAAGCGATTTGCCAGCGATGTCTGGAGCAGAACCGTGAATGGGTTCGTAGAGCGCCGGCTTTCCGCCGCGACGACGTCGGCCGTTTTTGGGTGGCAGTGACGAGACTGATGCGGAAGGCAACATTCCAAGTGAGCCACCGATAACGGCTGCTTCATCTGAAATGATGTCGCCGAACGTGTTCTCTGCGACTATTACGTCAAATATCGACGGGTTGACGATGATCTGCATGGCAGCGTTGTCGGCGAGCATGTGGATCAGTTCGACATCCGGGTACTCAACTCCGACTTCGGTTGCGATCTCGCGCCACAGTCGAGACGACTCCATGACGTTCGCCTTGTCGAGGGAGTGAACTCGATTTTTGCGATCACGTGCAAGCTCGAAAGCTATACGCACAACTCGCTCAATCTCTTTTTCGGAGTAGGCGAGAGTGTCGACTGCTCGGCGACCTCGTGAGTTCTCCCATCGGCGCTTTGGCTTACCAAAATATAGGCCACCGGTGAGTTCGCGAACGATGATGAAATCGACATCTACGAGAAGCTCCGGGCGGAGCGGTGAGGCATCGATGAGCTGTTCGTAGACCTTGCATGGTCGAAGGTTTGCGAACAGGCCGAGGCTTTTTCGAAGTGCGAGAATGCCGTCTTCTGGACGAACCTTCGCCTGTGGGTCGTCCCATTTGGGTCCACCAACTGCTCCAAATAGCACTGCGTCGGAGCCAAGAACAATGTTCATGGTGTCGATTGGAAGCGCCTGCCCTGTCATATCGATGGCATTGCCACCAACGAGTCCAGTCACGTAAGTAAATTCGTGATTGAATCGACTCCCAATAGCGTCTAGTACTTTTACCGACTCGGCCGTTACTTCCGGGCCTATGCCATCACCACCAATAACTGCGATCCGTGCGTCCATCTACAAAGCCCAGCTTTCGCTTACAGAAAAGGTTTTTTCTTTAAAAACAACCTGTGCAGTCTAACAGCGCAGAGGCCGACTCTCCACAAAAAATGTGAAAAGCTTGGGAAGGGCTACAAATCGCCTACCAGCGAGCGGTGCGTTTTTCCTCGAATGAGTCAATAGCTTCGTTGAGACTCATAGTGATTCCGATGTCGTCCAAACCCTCAAGAAGAGAGTTCTTCCTGAACGGGTCGACCTCGAAACTAGCACTCAAGCCCTGATCGTCAGTGACAGTTTGTGATTCAAGATCAACTGTCACAGCATAACCGGAGCCACGTAGCGCACGCGCCATGATAGTGTCTACTTCCGATTCGCTCAGAATCACTGGCAGCATGCCGTTCTGCATGCAGTTACCACGAAATATATCGGCGAAACTCGTTGCGATGATAGCCCTGTAGCCCATTTCTGACAAAGCCCAGGGTGCGTGTTCACGCGAAGATCCAGAACCGAAGTTCCGACCACTGACGAGAATGTTGGCACCCTGATATCGATCTTCGTTCAGGATGAAATCGGGATTTGGCACTCCGTCTTCGAGATATCGCCAATTGAAGAACGCGAACTCACCAAACCCGGTGCGTTCGACTCGCTTGAGGAACTGTTTTGGGATGATTTGATCGGTATCAACATTGGACCGATCGAGCGGTGCAACGATGCTTTTGAGCTTCGTGAATTTTTCCAATTCTAGTTACCTTCCGTCTCGTCATCGTCCCTTTTCGTGCGGGCTCTCTTATTTTCCAGCGCCTTGCGTCGAATACCCTCTTTCAGGGCTTCTTCGAGCGGGTCGACCGGGGGCGCAGGAGTAACCGTTACGTTACCCACTTTAGCGTGTCGGGCTTCCTGTCGGCGATGCAGGTCAACAATTACCAGGATTGCGGCTACACCAAGAAGCGCCAGTAATATATCTGCCATCACGCGGCGTCCATGTTGCAGCAACGCATCGCTGACAGTTTCGTCGGATGGATTCCAGATTTGCCCAATAGTTATGGTGTTAAATATGAATACGACGATAAATATTCCGGCCCACACATGAACAATGGTCGGCACTGAGCCTTTTGTTTTCCACGCCGTCTCGTCCGCTGTTGATACGCCGGGATCACTTGCCTTGAACATTTCTTGAAAAACCAGCCACGGTTTAAACAAGTTAAATACAGGGACGAAGAACCAGAGAACGGCTTTCTCGGGTGCAAATCTCTGTTTAACGCTTTTCAGAGTCGGCAAGTTTCGGCTGGCTCTATGGGCAAGTGCCCCGAATGCGAACATGTTGACGACGAAAACCGCCATTAGCAGTAAGAACAGGAGGCTACTGCTATTTTTCAACGACACATATTCTTCCTGTACCTCGAGAACTCGAACACACCCAGGTGATTCCAGGTCCAGCTCTGGACCGCAGGCGAAACCTTCTTTTTCAGCAAATTCGATTATCTGCTGGAAATCGATCAGAGAAGACTGCGGCGGGGTGTTCTGGATTCCCTGATCACGCAATTCGGTCAGATAGTTAGAGGTTTCTCGATCTTGCACTGCCAGCAAGAGGGAGACTGCTACCCATGCTATTAATGCGATGACTGCCCATTTGAGTTGTGTGCCGTTCGATTCGTATGTGTAGGGTTCGTAGCGCGCCACCCTTGCTTTATCGAGTTCCGAACGACCTGATATCCGGCTCATTAAGCCAATTTTTCGACGTTCCGACTTATCCTCACCACTACGAGTTCGCCTGATTCGGCGTTTTTCCGCGTCCTCTCGTGATTCGCCCGCGCGACGTCTCTGCTCAGGTGGGCGAGGGTCAAAAATTGGTTTCGGATTCTCCTCTTGATCTGGCATTATTCTGCGTCCCAATCCCTAACGTCTACGAAGTGACCTTTTATGGCGGCAGCTGCGGCCATCTCAGGGCTTACAAGATGTGTACGACCGCCTTTGCCCTGTCGGCCTTCAAAATTTCGGTTTGAAGTTGAGGCGCAACGTTCGCCGGGGACCAAGATGTCGGGGTTCATCCCGAGGCACATCGAGCATCCTGACTCACGCCATTCGAACCCGGCTTTTTTGAATATCTCATCGAGCCCCTCTTTTTCAGCCTGCAGCTTGGTGAGTGTCGATCCCGGCATGATCTGCGCACGCACGGTCGAAGCAACGGTTCGGCCTTTCACAATTTTGGAAGCTGATCGCAGATCTTCGATTCGAGCGTTTGTGCAGGAGCCGATGAATACACGATCGATTTCGATATCTTCGATTTGCGTGCCTCCCGCGAGGCCCATGTATTCAAGGGCTCGTTCTGCCGAAGATACATCGGCGGGGTCGTCGAAGTCGTCTGGAGAGGGAACTCGGGAGGTGATCTTTGTTACCTGGCCGGGGTTAGTTCCCCAGCTGACGTGCGGCTCGAGGTCATTGCAGTCGATTTCGAGGAGTTCGTCGTATTCGGCGTCTTCGTCACTGGCGAGTTCACGCCATTCGGCCACGGCTGCGTCGAAGGCATCGCCCTTGGGAACGAATCGTCGATCTTTCATCCAGTCGAACGTTGTGTCGTCAGGTGCGATGAGGCCGGCTCGTGCACCGGCTTCGATAGTCATGTTGCAGACGGTCATCCGTCCTGC
>Ga0209402_10005754_pt1 | contig 10960 bp, 10 predicted proteins | sample ArcticOcean_MG_C_3_FD_187437 | JGI IMG/M metagenome (GOLD analysis project Ga0209402, IMG submission 187437) | Marine microbial communities from western Arctic Ocean - ArcticOcean_MG_CB8_126 (SPAdes) (version 2) | ecosystem: Environmental > Aquatic > Marine > Oceanic | place: Arctic Ocean... | reverse complement strand
TTGCAGATTTAGGTAATATATATTGAGTATCTAAAGCTATTGTTTTATCGTTGAATCCATCTTGAATACCAAAAAGTATTACTTTACCAAATTTTTTTACTAATCTAATGCTTGAATTTAATGTTTCAGGGTACCCTGCTGCTTCAATTGTTATATCAGCTCCTTGCCCTCCAGTAATTTCTGCTATAGCTTCATCAATAGATTCTGAGCTAGGATTTATAGTATGAGTAGCTCCGAATTTTTTTGCATATTCCAGTCTGTAGTCTAATAGATCAGCTACAATCACTTTACTTGCTCCTGCCCTAGCACATATAGCTGTGAAAGATAATCCTATTCCTCCTTGACCCAATATAAGCACAGTTTTACCTAATATTGTTCCTATTTGCTGACAAGCATATAAAACAGTACCTGCTGGCTGACACATCATCCATTCTTTCATATCTCCATATTCAGGTAATAAGGCAATTTTATCATCATCACCTGCTATATATTCGACTAATCCGCCTGAACTTTCTTCTGAAGGTAAAACGATCACTCTTTGACCTTCTTTAAATTTTTCTGATCTAGTTTCAGCAATAGTTCCGACTAATTCATGGCAAGGGTTACCTAATTTCAAAGGATATTCTTCTTCAGGTAACACAGGTCCATAAGAATGCCTTATATCGCTTCCGCATATAGATACGTAATGTAATTTTATAAGGGATTGTGAATTTTTTATTTCTGGAATAGGCGCGTCTTCAAAGGATATTTTTTTAGGTGCAGTTAGTCTTGCAGCTTTCATTTAATTCTCCAAAATCAGATATTATGAATTTTTAATATATTATTAGTAATTGGTTAATATATCAATCTTTATTTTTACTGAATTTTTTAATCCATTTAATAAATTTCATTGAATTAATATATGATGGAGCATTTGATGTAAATGTATGATTACTAGAGGGGGGTGGTTTTTGATAGAATTTCAATTTTTTAACTATCATAAGTTTATATGCTTGAATTAATATTCTTAACTCAGTTAGGTATACTATAGATGTTATTCGTATAATGTTTTTTAATAAATTTAAATTTGATAATTTTTCATATTTACCAGTAAAATTTGCAACTATAAATGGAGAATTATCTTTAATTAAATCAATTTGAGTACTTATATATTCGTTATTGAGTATAAATTTAAATTTATACTCACCTTCCATGTCAGCAAAAGGTGAAACATGGAAGCTTTTTTTATCATGGTATGTATACGAATTTTTATTTGTATCTAGTTTATTTAAAATATATGTATGGCCTTCACCAAATGTATTATTTACTTCTACTATTATTAGCTCTACAATATCTTTTTCATTACCTATTTGAAAATAAAAAGTAGCTGGGTTAAATACATGGCCAAGCACACTTGGAGTAGTCAGTATTATCATTTTATGATTTGGATTATATGTATTATTGTTTTTTAGCAGGTCTGATAAACTTGAGCGTAGGTCAGAGTATTTCCCTGCAAGGTGATTTTTTGTATTTATAGATAAAATCCCAAATTTATTTATTCCGAATAGAATTTTTGATAAATTCTTGTCTATATTTGAATCTATATCTAAGGAAATCATAATATGTTTATATTTAAATGTATGGAATTTAGGAGTAAATCTCTTGTGAGTTATTTCACCTATATATATACCTTCTAATATAGACATTTTAAAACCGTTTTAAGATTTCTTCAGATGCATTTAAACCTGACAAATATCCATCTTCGTGAAACCCAAATCCAAAATATGCACCACTGAACAAAATTCGTGATTGTTTATTTAAATTTTTTAATTCATTTTGCATATTTATAGCTTCTTTTCCCAATATTGGATGCTTATATTCAGTAGCATAAATTATGCTTTCTTTTTGAGGTTTGTTTATTGGATTTACTGAAACAATATAGCTTTTATTTGAATCTAATCTTTGAAGTCTATTCATATAATAATGTAATGATTCATGGATGTTATTTGATTCATCATTTGATGAAATAAAATTCCAAGATGCCCATATTTTTTTATTTTTTGGCATTATACTTGTATCTGTATGTAAAATTATATTGTTTTTCGTATACTTGAAAGCTGATAAAGTATTGTATTCATATTTAGATGGGGTATCAATTAAATTTAACGCTTGATCTGCATGACAGCTTAATATTATTATATCGAATTCATTTATATAATTATTTTCTCCCTTAACTATAACTTTATCTTTTTCTTTTATTATATTTGTTATAGTTGTATTTTTAGTAATTGTCCCATTAAATTGATTCTCAAATCTTTTAATATATTCTGCACTTCCTCCTTTGATTGTAAACCATTGTTCCCTATTAAATATTCTCAATAAACCATGATTATTAAAAAATTCAATATATGACCTTGCTGGATAATTTTCTATTTGGTGTTGAGGACTTGACCATATAGAAGCTGCAATTGGATAAAAATAATTTTGCATTGTATATTCAGGACATTTTATAGATGTTAAATATTCTGAAATAGATATATCTTTATTTTGTAATTTACCTGATTTATAGTCTGAATTCATGATTTTTGAATATTTGAATATTGAATATAAAAGTTTGTAATGATTAAAAGTGAAAAATTTTCTTAAATTTGGTACTAATCCTTGTAATGTTCCAGCATATTGAATTTTGTTTATATTGTTACAATAAGAGAAAGACATTTCTGATTTAACTAATTGAATATTTAATTCTTTCAAGAAAATATGAAAATTAGGGTAATTATTAGGATTCATAACAATAAACCCTGTATCAATGTTTAATTCTTTTGAATTGATATCTATTACATTAATTGTATTAGAATGTCCTCCTAAGTAAGCTTTGCTTTCTATCAAAGTAATAGGGTGTTGTTTTTGAAGATTATATGCTGCTGATATACCTGATATACCTGCACCAATTATTCCTATATTCATTTATTATTCTTGTTTTCTTTTTTGAGAAGATATTGTTTTATATACCATTCTGTTCCATCTTTATATGCAAATAATTCTCCACAGATTATAAAAAATAACTTCCATCTATTTAAAAGTTTATTATTTATATTAGGTGTAATATTAACTAATTCTGAATAATTATTATCTAAATTTTCTAGCCAGGCATATAGAGTTTTAGAATAATGTTTACCGTTTTCTATCCAAGATTTATCTAATATAAATTGTGAATTGATTTCATTATAAAACCCATCATATGGCATCATTCCATTTGTAAAAAAATATTTTGACATCCAGGATGTGTTTATTTGATCAAAATCTTGAGGATATGATTTATGACTAAATACTTGAAAAAACAAAGAACCTCTTGGTTTAAGCCATTTGTATGTTAGTTCTAATAATTTTTTTGTATTAAACATATGTTCAAACATTTCAATCGAAATGATTTTGTCATATTTTTTGTAAGTATTAAATTCATTTATATTTGAATGAACTATTTGAATATTATTTAATTTTTTTGAATTAATTATTTCATTAATATATTTATATTGAATTTTTGAATTGGTTATAGATGTAATTTGGGTATTAGGAAAATTAGTTGCTATATATAAAGAAAGAGAACCCCAGCCACATCCTAGCTCTAATATAGATTCATCATTTTTTAATTCAGAATATTGGGTATATTTTTCAAGAGAGGCTATTTCTGCATTTTCTAGATTAGAAGATTGATTTTCAAAAAATGATCCACTGTACTTAAGTTTTGGTCCTAAAACTGTTTTGAAAAACTCTATAGGAAATTGGTAATGTTGATTATTTGCATCATCTGTTGATTTAGCTACTGGTCCATGTGAATGCTTTAAACAAAAATCTTTTTGAATTTTTAATATTTCTGAGTCACTTAATTTAGAAGAATTAGATATATATTTATTCAACATATATTTAACAGAATTTTTTATTACACTTTTAGGCAATAGACCTTTATCGATTAAAAATTCATACCACATTTATCATTTCTTCCCTATAAATATTTGTAAATTATCTATGTGTTTAGTATCAAATGCAGCTTGGCAATAGCTAAAGTAATAGATGAATTTACGAATAAATTTATCTGAGAAACCTAAATTATTGATTTTATCTAAATTATTGGAGAAATTTTCTTTCCAATGTTCTAACGTTTTAACATAATGTTCTCCAATTGAAATATAATCTTTTTCAATTAAATTACTATTAGTTTTCATTGTTTCTAATATATATTTATGTGAAAGTAATAACCCTCCTGGAAATATATATTTTTGTATAAAGTCACAATTGCTTCTATAAGATTCATATCTTTCATCAGGAACAGTGATTACTTGCAATGATAATATTCCATTACTTTTAAGAAGTTTATTTGATTGTATAAAGAAATCCTTTAATCCAGAGTGCCCTACTGCTTCTAACATTTCAACAGAAAATATTTTATCAAATTGGCCATTTAAGTTTCTGTAATCTTGTAATACAACTGTTATTCGATTACTTAGATTTAATTTATTTATTTTATCTTTAGTGAATTCATATTGATTTTTTGATAGAGTTACAGCAACACCAGTACAATTAAATTTTTCAGCAGCCCTTATTATTAAAGCTCCCCAACCAGAACCTATATCCAATATGTGGTCATTTTGATTTAAGCCACTTTTTAAAAAAAGATTATCCAATTTTGCATGTTGTGCTTGGGTTAAATTAAAATTCGGTTCTTTAAAATAACCTGATGAATAGGTCATAGATTCATCTAAGAATAAATCGAATAAATCATTACTTATATCATAATGGTCTTTTACGTTATTTTTTGCATTTATTCTGAAATTATAAGATTTAATTTTGTGTTGTATACGTGATATGAACTTTTCAGGGGTATAATTTAAAATTGTATTATTTTTGTTACTACTATTATTAATCATCAATTTGAAGACTTGTGTTAGATCGGAACAGTCCCACTTTGATTGTAAATATGATCTGGCTAATCCCAGATCATATCCTAAAGCTATGTCAGTAAATGTGGACCATTTATTTATATTTATTGTATGTGTGGAGTTATTATTAGTTAATTGATTAGGCAGATCTACTTTTAATGACATTTTTGATAGACGTTTTATAATTAATGGTGAAATTAATTTTCCTATTATTTCTGATAATTTTTGAATCAAAATCATTAAACTACTTTTTAAAAATTTCTTTCAAATCAAATTGGTCATTTATCCAGTTTTTTATAGAACGTTTAATTCTATACCGCCATCTTTCATAATTTGATTCTAAAGATTCTGGCTCATTTGCATATAAACCAATATTTTCGAGTATAATCTCCCCTACTAATCCATATCCTCCAGATAAATATTTAAATAAGTAAAACAATGTGGTGTTAGGTATGAATTGGACAAGGTTTTTATCTTGTTGAGTACCGTATAAAGCAAATAGTTGACCTATTTTTTTAGTATCATTTAATACTAATTGTATATGTGAGATTATTCTACGAATTAATTCTAAAACTTCGCCATTCATCTTAGGAATTAATGATTGAGATCTTTGCTCAATATCTTTAACTTTATTAATGTGATTAGAAGGCATTTTGAAATTAATAATTGTCTCTAAAATGGGCATTAATAAACTAGGATCATTTTCTAATTGAATTGCAGTTAAATCTCGAAATTGAACTGTGTGTAATGCTTCCCTACCTTTAACTTTACTAATAGCTTTTTGGGTGCCAGATCCTTTTGGGAAAAAATCTAGCTGTAATTCGTACCAGTAGTCAGTTATACATTCTTGTATCATTCCATAAGTGGTTAATCCAATTGGAGTGATTTCAGTACTATGAGATTCTAAATAATTGGTTTCTTCTCTAGCTGAAGATATTTGTTTTGAAAGGTCAGATTCAGTGTACCCTAAGTCTATTAATACATTCTTAAATGGATCCATATGACCTAATTCATCAGAGGAAACCCAAAAATTTTCAATATAATTGCTTAACCATATTGCATTATTATCTAAAGCACCTTTAATAAATGTTTCAGCGTATTGCTCTGTCAAGGATTCTGTAATCATAGAGAGTCTGAAAGTTTCTATTAGTTCAGTCTCAGTCATTTTTGAGTTTTTAACTAATTTGTTTACACTGAAACCTTCAAACATTGAATTAAGATCAGATTCATCTACAGTTTTTAATTTTGGTAACTGGTACTTTACATATTTATCAAGAATGTAATTATTTTGTGATTTATTTCCATTTGTCATATGAATTATTTATAATTTCAACATTTTTTATATATTATTTAACTATTTTATTTGTTTAAATTAATTCACACAACTATAATTATAAATGTATTTTTAGGGATTGTAATGTTAAAACATTTTAAATTTTTTCTTTGTTCTTCTTTACTAGGTGCATTTGTATCAATTTTATTTATATTCTCTCATGATATTCTCACTCAAGATAATCTATTTGAGTTTTGGGAATTTGTTTTAACTTTATTTATTCCATCATTGACAGCTATTATATTTTCTAAAATACTTAAATTGAAATTAATAAAATTTATAGCTATTAGTAATTTAACTTTTATAGTCCCAATTTTAGGAGCCTCTTTTGGTGCTTCAGGTTCAGAACCTTTTATAACGTACATTTTGTTGGGATTAGTAGGTGGAGCATTTTGGAGTCTACCATTTATAATTTATACAATTGTAAGAAATCAACTTAGTAAACATTAATAAGTCTATTAGAAAGAAATTATATATAATGAGTAAAAAATTGTTTCAGTCTGGAGTGGTGGGTAGTTTACCTAGACCAAATGTATTACTTGATTTTTTACCGGAAAATCCTGGCAAAGAATCTTCTCAAATAGCTAGATCGAAAGAAATGGACAAATTAGTTAATTATGCGATTTCTATCCAAGAACTTGCTGGTTTAGACTTAATTAGTGATGGTGAATGGAGAAGGCATGCATATACACATATAATTGCCGATATTGCTACAGGATTTACACCGGATAATAGAATTGAACCCCATCGATGGGGAATTACAATTACTGAAAAAATGGAAGTAATTAATAAAGGTTTAATTGCTAAAGAAGCTGAATTCCTAGTTAAATCTACAGATAGGAATTCAAAAGTTTGTGTTCCTTCACCTTATTTATTGGGTGAGAGATTATGGGAAAAAGAATTATCTACAAAAGCTTATTCAACAAGAGAATTATTTATTCAAGATTTGATCCCTATTCTTAATAAAGAATTATTATTGTTAAAAGATACAGGAGTTACTGTTATTCAAATTGATGACCCTCATCTATGTGTTCTAGTTGACCCTAAAATTAGATCTCAATTTAAAAATCCAAAATATGAAATGGAATTAGCTGCAGATAATATAAATGCTATTTTAGATGGAGTAAATGGAGTTACATTGGCTTTACATTTATGTCGTAGAAATTGGGGTAGATCGGGATGGGGAGCTGATGGAAGTTATAATCCGATTATTGATGTTATGAAAAGAATAAATGTTGATCAATATGTATTGGAATTCAGTATTCCTGCTGCTGGAGATTTTGAAATATTAAAAAAATTGCCTGAGCATTCTTTAATTGGTTTGGGTTGTGTTGGGTGCAGATTTGAGCATATAGATACCCCTGAAGAGATTGTATCTAGAGTAGAAAAAGCATTATTATATGTTGATCCCAGTAGAATAAGCTTAAACCCCGATTGTGGATTTTCACCAGGAAAAATCCCATATGCTCCTTTGGAGGAAGCTTATGAAAAATTAAAAAACGAAGTTAAAGCATCTAATATTTTACGCGAAAAATATGAGTAATTTAATATAATGGGGGAATTATGAATGAAAAAGAATACAAAGATAAATTAACTGAAGAACAATTTGAGGTTACAAGAAGAAAAGCTACAGAAAGACCATTTACTGGTAAATATTGGAATACTTTTGATGAAGGCTCTTATATTTGTATATGTTGTGGTATAGAATTATTTTCTTCAACTACTAAATATGATGCGGGATGTGGTTGGCCAAGTTTTTGGAATGCAATAGATTCTGAAAAAATAAAAACTGAAGAAGATTTGTCTCTGGGTATGAGAAGGATTGAAGTTATGTGTTCAAACTGTGACGCTCATTTAGGCCATGTTTTTCCAGATGGACCAGAACCGACTGGAACAAGGTATTGTATCAATTCGGCATCGTTAGATTTTAATTCGAACTAGGAGAACTAATTAATTACCCTTTGTCTACTAATTTTCTAAGTTCTTCAAAGTGTGTATTTATCCATTGCCATAAACCTATTAGATCATTACCCATACAAAAATGTTTAACACCTAGTTCCATAAATTCAGCTGCTTGATTTGGGTTACCAATACTAGGCCTAGGCTGAATACCCATTTTTAAAGCAACTTTAGCTACATGTAAGGCAACGTTTTTTATTTCTTCAGGATTAGTTATTATGTGCCCAGGCTTACCTAAGCTCATAGAATAATCATTGGCACCAAATACAACCATATCTATTCCAGGGACAGATAATATTTCTTCTAAATTTTCTACGGCTTCTTTTTTTTCAATCATTAAAGCTATCACGCTATCATTAATATATTTTACGTATTCCTTAGTACCACTTTCTAATCCATATGATGCAAATCTACGATCAGCAGAACCAAAGTTGCCTGTATTAGGTCCTAAATCTGCTTTAACATGTGAAATGCATTTCATTGCTTCATTTTTACTTTTAGTATCAGAAAATAAAATGTTTTGAAAGCCTGAACCTATTGCTCTGCTTGCAGTGAAACCTTGGTTTTCTTTATCTAATTTAATCATTGTAGACATACCATATAATTCAGTAGTACGAGCTATATTATCAAGAGAATGCAGGCTATATGGCATATATTCTGCTTCAAATTCTATATAATCTACAAGCCCAGTTTTACCTATAATTTCTACTATATCTGGTGAGTCTACAGTAAGGTTAATACCAAAACTCGGTTTGTCTTTATCAATTAAAGTTCTTAATTTATTTTCTCTCATTATTTTTAAATTCCTTAATTGCTCAAAAATCATATCTAAACAGATTAAAATAAATGTTCATTTTAGGCAATGATTTTTTAGAATAATTTAGAAATTAATTCATAGGATTTTTTCCTGTCAGAAAAATAGTAACAATTTGATACAATCCCTATATCGTGTGTTTCATAATTCTCAGAAGACTCGAGTATTTTTTCTTTTACTTGTTCAGGGTTTCCATCAATATAACCTTTTGTAAAATAGTCAATTTGGTTCTGAATGTTTTGGTTTAGTATCCAATTTGACGCATCTTCAGGGTTTATAAAACCATAAGTTTTAGAACCCAGACTAGATACAATCTTATTGAAATTTCTAGAAGAACTTATATATTTTGCTTTTTCTTCTGATTGTGCACAAATAACTTGTAGTGATACATTTAATTTTGGTTGTAACAAAAATTCAGATGGTTTGAATTCTTCTCTATAAATTTTAGCAATATTTGGGCCTATATGATTTGTATGACCAAAGAAGTCAGCAAAACTAAAAGGAAGTCCTAATTGTGCAGCTAATCTAGCGCTATAATCACTAGATCCCAGTAACCATATTTCAGGAAATGTTTCTTCTGGTATGCCAGGTGAAACATTTATTTGGTTAAATTGATGATTTTTATCTAATGTATTTGATGTGAACCCAATTAAGTCCTTAACCATTTGAGGAAATTCATTTTGAACATTAATTATTCCCTTAGGATAATTTAATGCTTGGGTTGTTATTCTATCTGTTCCAGGAGCTCTCCCTATACCTAAATCTATTCTGTCAGGATAAAACACATCCAGCATTTTAAATTCCTCAGCTATTTTTAAAGGTGAATAATGGCTTAGCATAACTCCTGCACTACCTATACGTATCTGTTTTGTAGCTGAAGCAATTTGTCCTATAAGTATTTCAGGACTAGTTCCTGAAAAAGAGCTTGAATTATGATGTTCTGATACCCAATATCTTGCAAATCCAAGGGCTTCAGTAAATTGTGCTAATTTTACAGATTCCTTTAATGATTCAGACGGTTTACTTTCTTTTCGTATAGGAGATTGGTCTACAACACTTAATTTAATTTTTTGAGATTTATTCATTATATTTTTGATTATTTTTACGCCCAAATGTTAATTGTATGTGTATTTGATTATGGTATAAAATTATAAAATTAAATATTTTGTTAATCTAATATGTTGAGGATTATATGGTACATACTCGAATAAGAAAAGGGAATACAAAAACAGGTATCTTACTACCTAATGTTGATTATTGTTCTAGTCAGTCAGTTATAGCAGGTGACCAGATATTTTTGCTTGGACAAACAGGTATTACTTTAGACGGGAAAGATTTTATTGGAGAAAATGATCCTGAAAAACAAGCTGAAAATGCGATGTTAAATGTAGAAATTTTACTTAAAGAATCTGGTTCAAGTTTGAATGATATTTGTAAAATCGTAGTTTACACAACTGATATATCTTACAGAGATCAAGTTTATCCAGTAATAGCAAAATATTTAAAAGGTGTTAATCCAGTTTCTACGGGTATAGTCGTCAAGTCATTAGCAAAACCATATATTGATTTTGAAATAGATGTTTGGGCAGTAATTCCAAAAAATAAAAATATTGGCCATTTAAAACTTATGCTATCTAATTCTAAAAATGGATACCTTATGCCCGATTTAGATTTTGGGAATTCGAAGGTGGTTAAAGCTAACGACAATATATTTTTACAAGGACAAACTGGACTTACTTTAGATGGTAAAAAATTCATTGGTAAATGTGACCCTGAAAAACAAACTGATCAAGCAATGAAAAACATACAAGAGTTATTAAATAAAGTAGGTTCAAATCTAGAAGATATTTGTAAAATGACAGTTTACATTAAAGATTTAAAATATAGGCCAGTAATATATAAAGTAATTTCTAAATATTTAAAAAATATATTACCAGT
>Ga0209402_10005747_pt1 | contig 10970 bp, 10 predicted proteins | sample ArcticOcean_MG_C_3_FD_187437 | JGI IMG/M metagenome (GOLD analysis project Ga0209402, IMG submission 187437) | Marine microbial communities from western Arctic Ocean - ArcticOcean_MG_CB8_126 (SPAdes) (version 2) | ecosystem: Environmental > Aquatic > Marine > Oceanic | place: Arctic Ocean... | reverse complement strand
CCGCTGATTTGGCCCCGGCGGTGGTGGAGGCGGTCCACCGCCTGGTAACCGATGCCGGGCGGATTACGGAACGCTGGATCCAGTCCCTGCTTACCGGCGGCGAGATGCCGGCATTGGAAGAAACCGAGTATGTGGAGATTGTGGGCGTCATCGCCATGATAACGGCGCTGGACGTCCTGCATCAGGCCCTAGGCTTGCCCCTTCGGGATCTGCCGGCGCCTGCTGCCGGCTCACCTAACCGCCGCCGTCCCGAAGGCGCGAAACGAAACCTGGCCTGGGTATCGACCCTGGCGCCTGAAGATGTGGGCCCGGACGACCCCAATCCCTATCCGGTGCATGGCGACAAGAACATTCATCGCGGCCTAAGTCTGGTGCCCCAAGAGGTCTTCAATTTCTTCGATCTGGATGTAGAGCTTTATTTGCAGGATCACGAGATCAGGGATTTCGCCCACGAATTCCGCGCCATCAGCCATGCTCAGATAGAGCTGATCGCCGGGCGAACTTCCGCACTCAACGGGTGTTATTATTGAACCACCTCCCATTCAGCCCTGCTCCGTGAGAGCGGCAACATTTCTGGTGATGCCTACGACCTCTCGGCCATCATGACGGCGGACGGAGCCGGTAGCGTGCCCCATGGCCAAATCCTGATCGATCTAGTGGAGGCGGTGCATGGCGGCGGGGGCGCTGCCATGGCGGCGGCGCGCCGTGCCGTGCGAGAAAGCTTGGGGGACGACGCCTTTGTCGACGCATGCGCCACCATCGCCTCATTCAGCGCGGTGGTGAAGATCGCCGATGGTGCCGGTATTCCGTTGGAAGACTACAAGGAAAAAGCAACCCGCGAACTGCGGCGGGAACTAGCAATCAACAGTTTTCAAAGCTAGGGATAATTTGGCGATCTATCCCTGCGTCATGATAACCTGATGCAACCTGATACAACCTGATCAAGGTTGAGGGCGGACCATCTTGGAGATGCCCACACATAGAAAGTAAGGGCTGGATTGGCGACGGAGAGCATCGACACGTTGCGCGCGCGCTATGGTCCCGCGTATCGATGGATCGTCACCCTGACAGGGATGACCGCTGCCATGACGATGATTTTGTCGTCGACCATGGTGAACGTGGCGGTGCCGACCATCATGGGAACCTTTGGCGTTGGTCAAAGCGAAGCGCAATGGATGTCGACGGCCTTTCTCGCCGCGATGACGGCGAGCCAGCTGCTCGGCGCCTGGGTGATTTCGGTGTTCGGGCCGCGCGGCGGCTATCTCGGCGCGGTGATATTGTTTTTCATCGGATCATTGATCGGAGCCTGGGCGCCCAATATCGACGTTCTGATCTTCTCCCGGACCCTGCAGGGCCTAGCTGCCGGTATCGTGCAGCCGATTGCGATGGTGACTATTTTTCGCGTCTTTCCAGCCCAGCAACGCGGCCTGGCGATGAGTATCTATGGAATGGGCATCATGCTGGCTCCGATCATGGGGCCCGTGGTTGGCGGTATCACAATCGATGTTCTGAGCTGGCGGAATTTGTTCTTCATTCCCTTGCCTATCGCCGGCCTGGCGCTGCTGCTGGGCAGCCTGTTCATGCCGACGCGCGACGAGGACACCGACCGCCTGCCATTTGATTGGATCGGGTATGGCTTGGTCGTCGGCGCCATCATCTGCAGCATGACCGCAATCGCCAACGGCCAGCGCGACGGCTGGGGCTCCGACAAGATCGTGCTGTTGGGATCGGCCGGTATCGCCTTTGCCGCCACCTTTGTCATTTCTCAGCTGCTTTCCAGGGCTCCAATCCTCGAATTTGGGGTCTTCCGCTACCGGCAATTCGCGGCCGCCGCGGCGCTCGGTTTTGTTTTCGGGGCCGGCAATTTCGCCTCGACCTACATTATCCCGGTCTTCGTCCAGACCGTGCAGAACTTCACCCCGACGGCCGCCGGCCTGGTGACGGCGCCAGCCGGTTTCGTCGTAATGCTGTTCTTTCCCATCGCCGGCCGCATGGTCGATACCTTTCCCCCACATTACCTGGCGATTGTCGGCCTGCTGCTCTTCGCCCTGGGTGCGGCATTGCTGCATCTGACCGACGTTAATACCGCCTTTTATACCTTGGTTTTCTACGTCATCATCGGGCGCATCGGACAAAGCATCATGTTGCCGGCGATCAACGTCTCCGCGCTCGGTGCCCTGCCGCCGGACAAGCTCAATAACGGATCGGGCACGATCAATTTTGTCCGCCTGATGGGCGGCGCGTTTGGCGTGAACCTGCTGGTTGTCTTCATGGAACAGCGCACGGAGTTCCATTCCAGCGTACTGACCGCGACGCAAACGCCCACCAACGCCGCCAGCCGGGAACTCATGGGCCGGGTTTCGGACTTGCTGGCCCATGGCGGCGTGTCCGAGGAGCTGCTGCGTCCGGGATCGCTGCATTTCCTTGGCCGCGTGATCGAGGCGCAGGCCAATACCATGGGCTTCAAGGACGGTTTTATGATCATCGCCGTGGTCTTCGTCTGCGCCTTGCTGCCGGCCCTCATGCTGGGCAAATCAAAGAAGAAATAGCCAAAGCAAGGGGGCCGCCGACCTTAAAGCAGGTAAGGGTTTCCGTCGGCATCCTCCATCCGATAGGCCCGCGCCGCCGCGCCGGCGAACAGGTCCCGTTTTTCCGCCGCCGTAGCGCCGGCGGCCAGTCGTTTAAAGGCGTTCCAGCAGATCTGGTAACTGCACCAGCGTTTCTGGACCGGGAAGTTGGATTCGAACATGGCGCGGGATGCGCCGAAGGCTTCGATGCAGGTCTCGATCCAGGGGCGCCACGCTGCCGCCACCTCTTCCGAACCCGGCGGCAGGCTGCGGTCGCCCGCAAAGCCGGGCATGCGGATGGGCAACGCGCCCAGTTTGACGTAAACGTTCTGACGCTCAGCGAGACGGCGGATGCGGCCACGCCAGTCAGCGAATACCTCCTCCCCCCGCCCCCGGTAGGGGCCGCCAAGGATGGGGCTGCCGACATGATTAAGGACGATGGTCAGGTCGGGGAAGGCATCCGCCAGGTCGGCAATCTCCTCGAGCTGTGGGTGGTAGAGCCAGCTATCGAAGGTCAGGTTCATGGCCGCCAGCACCGCCACTGCCTGCCGCACCGGCCCCTCCGCCAGCATGTTGGGGGCGGCGGTGACGTTGTGAATGCGGTCGTCAGCGTCCCAACCGGTGGAATATCTGATGCCGCGAAAACGGCCGCCCGAGGCCGCCAGGTGCCGCGCCAACAAAGGTTCGACCGCGGCGCCCAGGGTCATGTCTACATTTCCGAACATGGCCGCGCAGGCCTGCGTGGCGCCGAATTGGCCGCTAGCGCTCATGGCCGCCTGGCCGGCCACGAACTCCGTCTCGCCAAGGGAACGTTCCGCCTCCGGCCCCGCTTGGCGGTACATGGAATGGCATTCGGCAAAGACCGTGGCGGTGATGTTGTGACCGCTCGCAAGATCGGCGGCAAGCTCCCCCATCAAATAGGTATGGCCATTGCGCAACCACAGATGGTGGTGGGGATCAATAATGGCCAGGTCCGGCTCTAGGATCGGTTCCTCAAGCTTAGCGATCCAGACATCGTCCGGGGCCGTTTGTCCCATATTCGCGGCCATCTTTGTTTCTCCCGTTGTGCGCTGTCAGATACTGATCCATTACCCACTGTATCAGACAACGGGCGCAAGTCTTCAAATCCGGCGCCCATTACACCTGGGCGACTTTTTCCAGGGGCTCGGCCCGGCTGGGGGCCAGGTTGTCATAGAGGTCGGCGACAAGGTCCGATTTCAACGATTGGCGTGCGGGATCAATCCACAGATTGTGCCATTGCAAGGGATCCTCGGATAGATCGTAGAGTTCGCCCACGTCATCGCTGTCGTAATAATTGGTCTTTTCATAGACCGTGCAGATATAGCCGTCGCGGTACAAGGTGCGCATGGTGATGTCCTGTCCTGCGAAGCCGTCCTGCCATTCGGTGATCGTACGTTCATGCCCTTGGTTGTCCGACTCATGCGTAGGCAGGGGTGCGCCCTGCATCCAATTGGGCACCGGCAGGCCGGCCAGGCGGCAGATTGTCGGCGCAAGATCGACATGTCCGACGGGCGCATGAATCTCCGCCGGCGCGATCCCCGCGCTGAGCGCCGGGCGCCAGATAAACGGTAGCCGCATCAGCGCGTCCACATGATAAGGCCCCTTGAACAACATGCCGAAATCACCCTGCAGCTCGCCATGGTCCGTGGTGTAGAAAACATCTGTGTCCCTACCCCAGCCCAACGCTTCGATACGGTGCATGACCCGGCCCACGGCCTCGTCGATCAACTCGTTCTCTACATGCACCATGGCATTGACCTCGCGGATCTGGTCCGGCGTCAATTGCGCGGGCACGAAGGTGGCCGGGACTTCGAAATTAAATTGCCGGCACCCTTCATACCACTCCAGCCAGTGGCGTGGCTTGCCAGCTAGGATTTTCGCCGTCCGTTCCGGCGAACCCGGATAGCCAACGGGCAAATCCAGATCATGCCAATCCACGCGTTCAAGTTCCTCTTGCGGCGGATCCCAGGGATGATGGGGATCGGGAAAGCTCATCCAGACGAACCAGTCTTCGCCGGGGTCCAGGCTATCCAGAAAGGCGGTGGTGCGGTCCGCCGTCCAGTCCGTGTGATAATGCCCACGGGGGATTGGATTATGCCAGACTTGGGGCGCCCGGGTATCACCGCCTCCACGCCCGCTGGGTCCGCCCCCGGTGGTATATTCGTGAAAGCCATCGACTTCGCCGGGATAGCCGTCACGCAGCCAGCGCGGATAGTGGGTCAGGCTCCGCCCGGCGCGCCCGGTGTGGCCGCACAACTCCATCCGGTCAAAGCCGCGATGCGGCCCGGTCTCGCCCCGGCTGGCGGCCCAGTTCTCAAAATAATCGGTGTGCGAAGCGGGCTCGAAATGGGCCTTGCCCAGCAGTGCCGTACGGTACCCGTTCCGGTTCAGGTAGGCCGCTAGATTGGGCGCGTTCTCGGGCAACGGGATGCCGTTCGATATGACACCGTGGGTGCGGATATACTGTCCGGTCAGAATGGTCGCGCGTTCAGGCATGCAGACCGTATTCTGGTTGCGTGCCTGACGAAAGTTCAGGCCATCCGCGGCCAGGCGGTCGATCGCCGGCGTCCGCGCCACCGTGCCCCCGGTGCAGCCCAAGGCATCATGACGCTGCTGGTCTGTGGTGATAAGTAAGATTTTGCGTCCCATGTCACGCCCCTTTTCCCATCCATTCCGGCTTATTCTTGTGGACGAATAATCGTCTTGCCGACGATGGCGCGGTCCATCAGTTCCTGGATGGACGGACCGATCTGATCCAGCGGGCGGACGGCGTGGATTACCGGTATTAATTCTTTCCGGGCTACCATGTCCAGAACAGCCACCTGCTCTTCCGTGGTCCAGCCGTTGGAGCCAATGATGTTCTGCTCGTAAGTCCAGATATAACGGATGTCGGTGGGCGGGTTAAAGCCGGCGGTAGCGCCACAGGTCAGCATGCGCCCATCGGGCGCCAGGCAGCGCAGGGACTGAGCCCAGGTTTCACCGCCAATATAATTGATAATTACATCGACCCCGCCGCCGACCCACAGGCGGGGTTTTCTGGCGATGGCATGGGTCGCGGCGACGATTTCTTCTTTCGAAGTATCTATTACATGATCGGCACCTAATTCCTTGAGCTTGTCCAGCTTCCATTGGGCACTGCCAGTGACGATGACGGTGGCGCCGGCGGCTTTGGCAAGCTGTACGCAGCAGGTGCCAACACCGCCCGTGGCGCCAAGGATCAGCACTGTCTCGCCGGCTTTGACCTTACCCCGGGTCACTATCATGCGGTAAGCGGTGCCATAGGCGATGGGCAGGGCGGCTGCATGGTCGTCGCTTACCGCCTCGGGGGTGCGGATCAGATGGCTGGCCGGGATCCGGGCAAATTCGGCCGCCGCGCCCAGGCGTGTTTCGCCGGTCATCCCCTCGGCGGCGACGAAGGGATGGGGGCAGACCCGGTCGCCAATGGCCCATTCAGCGCTCACATTAGCGCCCAATTCGACAATTTCGCCCGCGTAATCACCGCCCGGCACCATGGGAAAGGGCGTCTTCAGGCTGGTCGTGCCGCCCAGGATCATGGGGTCAAAGCCGTTGAGGGAAACCGCGTTCACTTTGATCACGGCGTCATCAAGGCCGCATTCCGGATCCGCAATTTCGCCGATGCCGATTTTTTCCACGCCGCCATGTTCACTGAAGATTGCCGCCCGCATCACATATCCTCCGATCTTTTGGTAAGCGATTAAGGGCAGAGTTTAGCCGTAGCTATTCGTTAAATCTATGTGCCAACCTTTCCGCCCGCAACGCCTTGATCAGGGCCTGGAACTTGTTCATCAGAAAACGGTACCGGCGCGGCGTAGGAGAGGTGATGCAAGACCGGAAGGAAAGGACAGCATTATTAGCGGACTAAAGGCGTTTTGCGAACCCGCCGCCGCGCCGTGGCCGGGCTGTCCGCCGACAGGCCCGAGCGCCTGGCGTCAAGGTCACCCGTCCGCTTCGCCGAAGAAGTCGAGCAGTTGGGCGAGCGTCCAGTCCGGGCGGTCCTCCGGGATCCAATGGCCGCAATCGGGTACGACGCCGCCGCGCACGTCGCGGGCAACTCGGCGCTAGGATTTGATAGCGGCCATCCCCCGACCCCGGCCCAGCGCACCACCCTGGCAAAGCACGGGCATCTCGAGAGAACCGGCGGTGCGGAAAGCTTCGTTGTCAACCACGTCCAGCGACGTTGCCCGGTAAAGATTGAAGCCGGCCCGCATCGCCCCCGGCAGGCGGTAGGTCCTGAGGTATTCCCGCTGGGTGTCTTCCGGGATAGCGTCTGGCCGGCCGCCCCAGTTGCGGTAGAAGAAGCCGAGATAGAGATCCTCGCGCCTGGCGGTCAGCGCCTCGGGCAAATCGAGTTCCCAGTGCAGGCCGTGGTGCTAGCGGTTGGCGAACATCGCCGGCGTGCTGTCGCCCGGCACCGGCGCGTCGAACGCCACCAGCCGACGCACCGCGTTGCGATGCTACGCCGCCAGTGCGAAGGCAGTCGGCCCACCCCAGTCGTGGCCGACGACGAAATTTCTCTCATGCCCCAGAACGTCATGGACAAGACGCCAGATATCGTCCGCCAGCGTCTTCTTGTCGTAGCCGCCGATGGGGCGCGAGGAATCACCCAGCCCGCGCAGGTCCGGTGCAACCACCTGGTAGCGCTGTGCCAAGCCGGGGATGATGTGGCGCCACATGTACCAGGTCTGCGGCTAGCCATGTATACGCACCACCGCCAGTCCTGCGCCCGCGGAGACGTAGTGCAGCGTAACCTTGCCGAGATCCGCATAACCGTGCCGGAACCCTTCCGTCATGCGCCCGCCCCGTCTTTTCCCTTCGCGCACCATGTCATTACCATCGCTTTCCCCGGTTCAGGCCGTCGCCTCCGTATCCATTGTTGGTTGGGTAATCCCGTTGGTCTCAGGATACTTCGCCAACAGGGCCTCAGTTTCAAAGGCAGCGCGCGCTGGCTTATGGCACGAACTTTCCGCTGCGTGGGACGATCGCCTCGAACGCTGGGGGTAGGCAAGTGAACGTTACCTCAATTTATTGGAGCACGGTAGGGCGGGCAGACCGGACGGATACTCTAGCTCGATACCTTCACGCTTATTGCAAATGTCATCTAGTCTGTTTAGAAAAAAGTCTGCGATTTGTGTGCCATTGGCACGACGCGCTGGCAATGGCCCAATCGCCGTGACGGGGAAACTACATCTGATTGCGGGCATGGCCATGGGTAAGGTAAGTCTATTGCTAGTGACCTTGATTGACGTCTAAATCCGCTGACGTCAATCTAATTGCCGCATGAACCAAAATCGGCGATGCGGTCATTGTCCATCGTGCCAATACCGGCCGTTACTTGCCTCTGCGGTCGGTGGGTGTATGTTGCGACTTTCGGATTTTAGTGTCGCAGCAACGGCGCGCGAAAATGTGCGCCACGGGAGGGTAAGACAGATCATGACAGAGCAAATCAACGCCGGCCAAATGCTGAAGGACAAGGTTATTCTGGTAACGGGCGCGGGGCGCGGCGTGGGCCGTGACATCGCCCTGTTGGCCGCCTCTCACGGCGCCAAGGTGATTGTCAACGATCTGGGCGGGGAGGCCGACGGGGAGGGCGCAGACAGGACCCCAGCCATGGAAGTGGTGGGCGACATTAAGGCGGCGGGCGGTGAGGCGGCCGCCAATTATGGCTCCGTCGCCGACTTCGGCGCAGCCGAGGCCATGGTGCAACAGGCCGTGGACACCTATGGCCGCATCGACGGCGTCGTCAACAATGCTGGCATTCTGCGCGACGTCATTTTTCATAAGATGACCGAGGAAGAATGGGACATTGTCATCGCCGTGCATTTGAAGGGCAGTTTCAATGTGGCCCGCGCCGCCGCGACGCATTTTCGCGAACAGAACAGCGGCGCCTTCGTGAACATGACCTCCACCTCCGGTCTGGTGGGTAATTTCGGCCAGGCCAACTATGCCGCCGCCAAGCTGGGCATCGCGGGTTTATCCAAATCCCTGGCTCTGGATATGTCGCGCTTTGGCGTCCGTTCCAACTGCATCTCGCCCTTTGCCTGGAGCCGCCTGATCGGCACCATCCCGATCGCCGACGAGGCCCAGGCCGCCCGTGTTGAAAAAATCAAGGCCATGACCCCGGCCAAGATTGCCCCCATGGCGGTGTTCCTGCTGTCCGAGGCGGCCAGGGAGGTCACTGGGCAGGTTTTTGGCGTGCGGCACAACGAAATCTTCCTGTTCAATCAGCCCCGGCCAATCCGCTCCGTGCAACGGACCGAAGGCTGGACGCCGGAGACCATCGCCGAACACGCCCTGCCGGCTATGCAGGCAAGTTTCATGCCGCTGGATCGCAGCCAGGACGTGTTTAGCTGGGATCCGGTCTAGAGTAATTCCAAAGATCTGAGCATTTTCAGAATGAAAATGCTCCAGACCCATTTAACGCGCCGGAGATCAAAATCGTCGCGCACGTATCCGGTAAGATTTGTCTTGAAATGACCTGAGTACGTTAGGGGCCAAACATGCGTACCAACAACGTCAAAAATATCTGGGCTGATGGCGGCGTCGTGGTCCACGGCTGGCTGGGCATTCCCAGTTCCGTCAGCGCCGAAGTTATGACCCCTGCCGGGTTTAATTCCGCCACCGTGGATTTACAGCACGTCCTGGTCGGTTATCAGGCATCGGTATCCATGCTGCAGGCCATTTCCACTCTGGACGCGATCTGTGTGGACCCGGCGGATCTGTCCATCAGCCTGGACCAATCTTGAAAGGGCTAGAAATAGATGCCGAAAATATTGCTGGCTGGCGTTTTCCATCCCGATACGGAAACTTTGCTGGCGGAGCGCCCGGACATTCAGGTGGAAACCCTGGTGGAACCCACGGAGCAGGAATTGATCGATGCCATTCCGGGCTGTCATGGGCTAGTCCTGCGCACCACTGTCTTTGGCGCGGCAGCCTGCGCCAAGGCCGATAGCCTGAGGGTCATCGCCCGCCACGGGGTCGGCTACGACAATGTGGACGTGGCGGCGGCGACGGCCCATGGCCTGCCCGTGGCAGTGGTGGGCGAGGCTAATTCCAATGCCGTGTGCGAGCATGCCTTTATGTTGATGCTGGCCACGGTGAAAGACGCACTGCCCCTGGATGCCGCCGTACGCAAACAGGATTACGCCCGGCGCAACGCCATGACCGCCGGCGAGGTGGCGGGCAAGACTATCCTGATCGTCGGCTTTGGCCGCATCGGCACCCGCATGGCAAAGCGCTGCGCCGCCTTTGACATGAATGTCATCGTGGCCGATCCTTATGTGCCGCAACGGGTGGTCCGGGGCAATGGTTATGACTATGTGGAGGATTTCCGCGATGCCCTGGACCGGGCGGATATTGTCACTATGCACCGTCCCGGCAACCAGGACGGTAGCCCGGTGATGACCGGCCAGGAACTCTCCCGCATGCGCAAGGGCGCGGTACTGATCAATACAGCGCGGGGCACGCTGCTGGATGAAGACGCGTTGTATCAGGCCCTGACCAACGGCCCGTTGGGCGCCGCTGGGCTGGATGTGACCCGCGACGAACCACCCAGCCCCGATCTGCCCCTGCTGAGTTTGGACAATGTCATGTTCAGCCCCCATATCGCCGGCGTGACGCGGGAGGCGTTCCGCGCCATGGGTCTGCGGGCGGCGCAAAACTGCCTGGACGCCATTGATGGCAAGCTGGACCCTTACTATCTGATCAACCCAGAGGCATTGCAGCCCGGAAATGGCTAACGCGGCACCAACTTTCGTGGATGCGGACGGCGTCTGGGTCGAAATTCTGGGCGACCGGCGATCCGCGCCGGCGTTGTTCCTGGACCGGGACGGCGTCGTGGTGGTGGAAACCCACTATCTGCACGAGGTGGAAAAGACCGAATTGATCCCCGGCGCCGGTGAGACCATTGCGCTGGCCAACCAGCGGGGCCTGCACGTAGTCCTGGTGACCAACCAATCCGGCGTCGGGCGCGGCTATTACGGTTGGGCGGAATTCCAGGCGGTGCAAGACAAAATCGTGGCCGATCTGGCCGCCCTGGGGGCCCATATGGATGCGGTCTGTGCCTGCCCCCATCACCCGGAGGCCGAGGCGCCCTACGGCCGCGAACATGCGGACCGCAAACCAAATCCTGGCATGTTGTTAAAGGCCGCGGACGCCCTGGGTATAGCGCTGGCGCCATCCTGGATCGTTGGCGATCTGCCCACCGATATGGGCGCGGGGCGCAATGCCGGCCTGGCGGGCGGCGTTCACGTCCTGACCGGGTTCGGCCCCGGCCAGCGGGACGCGGCATTGGCCCATGCTAGCGCTGATTTCCAGGTCTTTGGCGCCGACAGCATCGACGGCGTACGAGATCTTATCCCCCCG
>Ga0209402_10005745_pt1 | contig 10971 bp, 11 predicted proteins | sample ArcticOcean_MG_C_3_FD_187437 | JGI IMG/M metagenome (GOLD analysis project Ga0209402, IMG submission 187437) | Marine microbial communities from western Arctic Ocean - ArcticOcean_MG_CB8_126 (SPAdes) (version 2) | ecosystem: Environmental > Aquatic > Marine > Oceanic | place: Arctic Ocean... | reverse complement strand
TTCATAGGTTTGGAAGAATAGCCGGACCGTAGAAAACGGGCACCCATTCCCACGTACCGACGACTACGAAGGGTACTATCCGCGAACTATTTGATTAATAGAAGTCTAAGTATCATAGAGACAATTTTTATCTAACCATTTCCCACTTCTTAAATCACTGTGACAGAAAATATACCGTTTGATTGCCACCCGGTACCGAACAAACCCCACGCGCGATCCCAGGCGTAAACTGTCTTACTGGTGGGCGCGAAATGTACCGAACCGAGCGCAACGTTTTTGGCTCCCGTTACGATATTCATGCCGACAATCGGTTGCATATATCCAGACGTTGTTGTTGTTTGAGTACCCGGATTTATGACGGAAGACGGGGAGGAACTCCCCAGTTTTAGAACACTCGTCGATGCAATCGGATGCTCGAATTTGAGCATGAGTGTGAAGTCATGAATTGGACCAACACCTGCAGAAGCGTCCACTGTAATGTGATAGAAGTTTAGAGGATACGAAGAATCACGGGAAAACAATAGCGAGAGCTTTGAGGGAGTGGTAAGTACTTCGAACTGCTTTCGTTGTGCGTCGAGAGTTTCGTTGGCAGCCTGCAAAGCCTTAACCAAATAGATGAACGCGATTGCGGCGGTTGTAACCTGTAGCCAACCGACCCAAAGAGATGGCTCGATAGAATCCCCTTGAAAAGAGAACACCAGGGTTAAGACGGCGAGAGCCGTCCACCCCGCAACAGCCAAAATGGCCCAACGTTTTTTCAACGATAAAAAGCCACTTCGAAACTTCGATTGGAACTTAATCCAACTCGGTTTGATGGTCTGAATTAGAGATTGGCGTATGTTCATCAACGATTTGGTCACTTACCGGTGCAGCTCTTGGGTTTATTTTTCCGGGATTCCGTTCACACGCTATTAATATACGTAAAGGCGGAGCCGCTAAAAGAAAAGAGCTGTTAACACTAGGCTCTAACGAAGTGTTAACAACTCTCTCAATTTTCTGGTCGGGGTGGTCGGATTCGAACCGACGACCCCCTACACCCCATGACCTATCCGAAACAGAAGCCTTTCAGGTACCTCTCCAGGCGTGAATTCCGCCGAAAACCTTACCATTCACTCGTATATGCAGAGGGTCGGTTTCCAGCGTCCTCCGGCGCTTGCTTGCCTCAATTATAAACCATGACCTCTGGGCATGCCATATGGCAAATGAGCATGCTCCCAATCAGGGGAAGAGGCCTGCTTGCGCAGGCGGCGTCCGGTTGGGAAGCCTTTGAAGACTGTTTCCGCGGCGCATATTTTCGATGATGCGCTACTAGCGGACCTCAGATGCAAAAACCGGCAGGGGTGACCCCGTGTAAGTTCGACTCTGACCCTCGGAACCGCTCATTATAGCCATGAAAAAGGCTCTCGGGCTATATGTTAGAGGGCCTTTGTCTTTGCGCTATTGGTGCAGACTCTATGCAACTTTTATCTTTGTGTCACCGGCGGCCCTTTTTTATGGCCTTGTTCTATCAGGCGCCAGCATCTAGAAGATTCATACGCTGAAGTTTCCCGGTAACGTCTGTGCTAAGTATTAGGTCAAATGCATGGCTTAACACCGGATCTCGGTCAAGGAATTTTATTAAATCGCGGTTCGTCCAAGCTAAAACCACCGTGTTATCATGCCCGCCTCTTACATCAGCTGATGTAAGAGCACCCGTTATAAACGACAGCTCGCCAATAAAATGGCCGCGAATAAGTTCTTTGGTATGACCGGGATTTAGTTCTACTACGGCGCTCCCGTCTATGATTAGATAGAGCATCGTAGGCTCAGAATCGCGACTGATGATCAGGTCGTTCTGTTTAAAGTGGATTACTTTCCCTAAACCAAACAATCGTTGAAATGTTCTGCTCGTTAAAGATGAAAACCCAAGTTCGTATACAGGTGTTTCAATTGGACTTAACTGAACCGGGCGGCGCTCAATCAATAACAAACATATGTACAGGAGATTGACGGCGACTAAAATCGCCGAACAGATTAACCCGATGTGTGGAGAAAAGCGGCCAACGATGAAGATACCACCATCAGAAATAGTTGAATGCCCATCGCCAAATAATGCGATGTAATAAGGGATGAGAGCGATTTGTCCAACAACAGCCATGGCCCGTAGATACAAGATATCCTTGCAAACGAAACACGCGACAAACAGCCCGTAACCAACCAAGAAAAGGACTGGAGGAGCCCAGCTTATGAAATTATCCATCTACCATGTTCTCGCTCGTTGAGATTGGCCCTGGTTAATTTTATATTTAAGCTCGTGCTTTTTGTGTTCAAGGGTAAACACAGGTATTGTTATACGATTTCCAGACCAGAAAATGCATATTTCCACGCCTGAATATGACATGTTACTAACTCGTAATCAGTAGGTTCTCGGTGCGACCCCGAGGCGGGTCACCACGATATTAGGCACGAAAAAGCCCGGATTTCTTGAATATTGGCTCTTTTAACCTCAATTCAGCCCCAATTTATTTTCCGATACCATGTTCGGGTCCTGAGATGACTTAGTAGGCTCAGACGAGGGTTGGGATTGGGTTGCGGAAGTTCCTCCAGCTGATTCTGTAAACGTTCCACTAGAAGAATTAGGCAAGATGACAATGCCAATGGCGAGGATACTCAAAACGACAAATACACTGACGGTAACTTTGTCTACCTTCTTAGGCTGAATCCTACACAACCCAAGGGAATTAGGTAATCATCTGGAACCTCGGAATATAATTTCGGGCTGACCTAGGTTCCGAGATTGAGTGTAATGGATGATTTAGCATTGGGAAATATACGGGATTTGGTCCGTCACCGGAGGCCCCAGACAAACTCAAAATGCTGTGGTTTTGTTAGGTGCTAGGTTTCAGTCTCTCTGGCCCCTAGCTGTCAACAGTGATTTGATGTAGGTCTGTGGCGGCACTGGTTGGGCCGCTGTAGTGCTTCTTGGCGTCATCCAGGAGTGGTTGGGGGTTGTCGTGATAGCGTGAGTCCAGGTGGGTTAGAACCAGCTCGGCGACTCCAGCTTGGGCGGCGGCACGGGCCGCTTCTCCCGCAGTGGAGTGGCCGCGGTTCCTGGCGTAGTCACTTTCCTCGTCGGTCCGTAATGCCTCATGAATCAGCAGCCGCGCGCCCCTGGACGCCTCGATCAGCTCCGGGTTGTAGCGGGTATCTCCCGAGAAGACCACCGACATGCCGGCGGATTCTACCTTCCAGCCCACGGCACCTGATATGTGGTCGGCGGGGAAGCAAGAAGCGGTGGTAGTCGGTCCGAGGGTTATCTTCTGATCGATCTCTACAACATGCCAACGCATAACTTCGCGCCCATCTGAGTTCTTGGCCCCTTCGCTGTTGACTTCGAATATGTTTAGATGGTTGGCGATACACATCTTCTGCGCCCACTCAAGGGATTCGTCCGTAAGGTAGACATCCAATGGCGGTGCATCCTGCCGTTCTAGGGCCCGACTGAATTGGACAAATAAAAGGCCCGACATATGGTCCGGGTGGTGATGGGAAAGTAGAACAGTGTCGAAGCCGGAAACCGACATTCCCAACTCCGAAGCGCTGCGCGCAACAGAATTTCCGGAACTGGTGTCGATAAGTAGTCGGGTGCCGTCGTCACAGTCATAGACCATGGCGGAGTGAGCTCGGTTGGTCGAGCTCCCGGATCCTGTGCCAAGGAAGCTAATTTTCATCTCAGGCATCTAGTTGTCCTCAGAAATATAGAACGGTTAAAGAGTTTGCTTGGCTATTGCCGCTCTTGAGGCTGGGCCTGCTATCTAAGCAGACTCAGCGATTTCAACACCGGGGTGTCGGTGAAGCCGAGGGGATTATAGAGGATTAGACCCGTCACCGGAGGCTCCGGACAAACTCAATGCTGTGGTTTAGTTAGGTGCTAGGTTTTAGCCCCAATTTATTTTGTCCGGCAGGCACGGTTTTAGCCGTTAGCCTCGAAATCGTGCCTGCTGTGGACTGCTGTACACGCCTAGGTGCAGAAAGCAACTTACTCTTATTTAGTAGGTCCTAATGCTTACTGTGAACATTATATCTAAGGAAGGACCTGCAGGTGCGGCCAGCAGAGCAGCTGAAGGCCATAGAGATGCTGCTAGACGGTGGCTTAAATTGGTCACCACAGCAGCTAGACGCAACCCATAATGTCTCTGATAGACCACAGTTGATTCAGGCTGGTTAACGGGGACCTGCGGAGGGAATGCGGTTGGCAGGTTCATAGCCGATTCGGACAAGGCAGCAAGAGTTTCCGCGGCACTTGTAGTCGGAGCCACGGTGGCCGTCATGATTTGGGCGGCAACGGCCTCCTGACCAGCGATCACTGCCGTTGGAGTTTCGTCGATAGAACTTCTAAGCTATCCGCACAAGCAGAAAGCGATATTATGATCCCAACCAGAACAGCCGGAAAAAATACGAGCCGAGTGATCACTAATCAGTCTCTCGAAGGGCCATATGTATTAATGCCGTACAGTCATACCAGAGCGCTATCAGATGCTTTCGCAGCCATGCAATCGAATCTCAGGCATCCTAGAAATCTCCGAGAGATCTCCGAGAAATCTCCGAATCGTCTGTACAATAATAAATTATCTTATTTTGAGCCGGTAGGACCTGTCAGTGATAGATGTCACATAGAGAATGAGATAACTGTCATAGAATCTCGATCCATAGTGGGTTTAATCTATATGAAATTCGAGTTACGGTTGTTCACCGTTTCAGGGTAATCTGTATGATAAACGCTAAAGGATATCAACTGGCTGAGGGGTTCGGGATGCGTCGACTGTTAAGCACTTTATTTACGATCTTTGCAATTATACTCATCACCGGTTGCGGAGATGGTATCACCGGACACGTTGTTGGTGAAAGTTTCGATGAGCCGGAATGCGAACAGCTTTTAACTATGTTATCCGACCTGAAACCCGACGCCGGAGAGGTCGAAGAGGGGAGCGATGAAATGAAAGCGTACGAGATAATGTATGAAGCGGTAGTCCATAAATGTCGCCTAGAGCAATCAGGAACCGATAACCAAATCAATAATTGACCATCACTAGGACTCGTTCCATATCCCTAGGGTTGCCGAATATTCCTGGTTTGACGACTGAAATTAAACAACGGTGTAGTTATACCTAAAACCTCTTTATGGCTTAAAGCGAGCGATTAATTTAGACCGCCGTTCATCCAAAAATCGATCGAACCCGGATAGCGCCTTCCTAGACAAATAGAACGCTAAAGATAAAGCTACGAGAGATCTGGAAACAACAGCCCAACGAAAATATTGGTCGTTTCCGTCCGAAAATAAGCCCAACGCATCAAGCGGAACATCAACAGTTAGCACCGAGACTTGAATTACCATAGTGCATATACCAAAAAAGACCGTTGCCGCCACCATGTGTTTCACTAGTTGCAATCGCAGATGTTTCATAGGTTGAGTTTTTCCGTAAAGGCCAGACACAAACTTAGTAAGCCACCTGGCTATTAAAGCCCTAGCGGCGAAACGGTCCTCTCAAAAGGCCAAATTCAATGCGTAGCTAGGGGTGCAGGGGCACAATGCACGATTGACTATCGCTCGTTGGGCTTTCGGATTATAGACCGGTGCACGACCGCTCGACTAGGACAGCCATCCTTTTTGGTGCCCCTTTTGTATCCTTCCTATATCGTTAGCAACAATCAATCATCCAAACATGCATTCACGGTCCTAGCCGTGCTTGGACGGAAGATGGTTGACTATGATTAAATATGCCAGGCGTGGAAACTCTGTTTACGAAACTCAAGCCCGAGGTATCAATAGGCTTTTGTAGTCCACTGGGCTTGCAGTTTCATGCCTAACTACAGTAACTAACCCGTCTGGTCGACTCCAACCGCGTGGACTTTGTGGACAATCCGTGGACATTTAATCTCAGGATCGGTCGAGCAATCTTTCCACTGCCAAAGCCGCCTCTTCCTGCATCCCTGGGAGGACGTGGCTGTAGATGTCCATCGTGACGGCGATGCTGGAATGACCCAATCGTTCGCTCACGATCTTCGGGTTTACGCCAGCAGACAAGGCCAGCGTCGCATGTGCATGGCGGAGTCCATGGAAGGTGAGATGCGGCAGCCCATGAACCCTAACGAGCTTGGGGAACTCTTTGCTGACACGGTCAGGATCAGTGGGAGAACCGTCCATCTGTGTGAACACATAGCCCGTGTTGCTCCAGAGTTCGCCATGGGACAGCTTGTGTTCCATTTGAGTACCACGAACACCATGTAGCAACTCAACAGCCGCTGGTGGCAGCGAGATGGACCGGCGAGAGCGTTGAGTCTTTGGCTGGCCTTCCACAAGCCCGTAGTCCGTTATGCGTTGGAGTGTTCGCACCACTTGCAGGGTCGAACCTGCCAAGTCAATCGCATCCCATTTGAGCCCGAATATCTCGCTTCTGCGTAACCCTGTCAATATTGCCAAATGATAAACGGGATAAAAGTGGTCATTGGCGGTGGCGTCGAGGAAACGGTTTATCTCTGCGACGTCCCACATTGGCATAGTTTTGCGTTCGATCCGGGGTGGGGTTGCGGCGTCGGCAACGTTCCGTGTGATAACGCTCCACCTAACAGCGTGTCCTAGCGCCTCTTTGAGTACTCGATGAGTCGCCACAATAGATGGTGCACCTAAGCCACGGCTATGCATATCGGCATAAAGCGCCTGGATGCGCCTCGCTGTCAGGCCTTGGAGCTTGATGTTTCCCAGGTAAGGCGTGAGGTACCGATCGATCAGACCACGATACCCCTGTTGTGTTTTACGGTTGGTATTCGTAGCCGCATAAGTCTCCAACCACCGAACCATGAACTGCGCCACGGTCTCTTTGTCACTCGCCACATAGCCACCGTTCTCAATAGTAGCCAGTAGTTCCCTAAGGGCTCGCTCGGCATATTTCTTGTTGCCTTTGAACGTTTCGCTGACGAACCGACGCCTGCCCGTGCCGTCTGGAGGCGCATCGTACCTTAGTTGCCAGGTGCCTTTAGATCTCTGCCTTATGCTGCCTTTCGTGTCTAACCCTCCTTGGCTGGGAAGCCTTACCAGTGGTTCAGTTCTTAACCCGATTGAGTATCCGAAGGAGGTTTACCCAATCCGAAGGGACCTGCTTGAAGATGGCCGAGGTCTCCGGGTCGTTCAGGTCTATTCCATTCAATGGTGGGATACGCCCCTTAGAGACCGCACCAAGATATATTTCGCAATAATGCTCACTGTGCCATGGCCGGTAGGCCAGCAACCCCTGCAGGTCTGCCAGTTCCATGGGTAATCCCAATACTTCGTGAAGGTATTCACGGGAGCTGAAGGCAGACGCAAGGGCGAGTACGGGAACGATGGGTAGGTCCGGATCAGCTTGGTGAACTCGCCACCACCATCGGGCGTGTCTCCCGGTATAAACGATCGTTGGTGGAAGGTTTCGAAAACCGGCCGGTAGATCTAATAGGTCAGGGTCCTGTGGCATATTTACTAAGAACTCTATGGCCTGTGCCCAGAAGTCCAGGATGTAAGCGCTCGATTCCCAAGGTAGGCCGTAGTCCTGAATGTTGCGCCACTGGAAAGGTTCGTCGATCGGCAGATCAGGCATCGATATGCAGGCCCTATAGATAGTCGACCGGTCAAATTCCCTTTTGTCTATCGACTCGTCTCTCAGAGTGTCTGCAATCACCTTATGACTAAGGCCGCTACGCCGTAACTCTTTAGCTTTCTTCTTTTCAGACGCAGTCATCTGCCGTTTCCGTGGCTCAATCATAAAACGCAACAACCTGCCTATAGCTATGCAACATTATGAAGGAGTGAAATATATATATCAAGATTATATAAACGCATGGAGGTAGATGGAATGGGAGAGCAGAGCAAAGACCGACCGGGCGCATCAATACCAGATATGGCATCCGAGTATGGGGTCAGCGAAGCGTTACTTTACGGTTTAGCCAATAGAGGAGAACTCCCTGGTTGTCGGAGGCTTGGGAAAAGGTTCGTGATTCACAGGGCCACGTTCGAGGAGTGGTTGAAGACTGGGACCGGGGATAACCTGGGAAATGAGTAATGCGAAATCAATAGTGAATTCGCTCAGGTGTGGGCGTAGCGGTTGCGACTGCTTAAAGGCATTGCCGGGCAAGGGGCATGTCCACTGCCCATCCCATGTTGACGCAAGTCCGAGTCTTTCCGTTAGCGAGAAGGAAGGCAAAATTCTAGTGCACTGCTTCGCGACTTGCTCCCAGGACTCCGTTATCACCGCCTTACATGGGAAGGGTTTGTGGTCTAAGCCCGCTCAGACTTCCACCAAGAAATCTACCGACAGACTGACACATTACCAAGTGCGGGACTTAGACGGTCACTTAATTGCCGTCCATGTTCGATGGGACGATCCGAAAGGCAAAAAGATGTGGTGGGAACAGCCCGACGGCACCAAGGAGTTAAACGGAATGCCAGTGTCAGCGCTACCGCTCTTCGGCTCAGAAGACCTGGCAGTACTACCCGATAGGACTCAAATAGTCGTAACCGAGGGCGAGGCTGCTAGAGAAGCTCTGCGACTCATAGGGATTGCAGCTGTGGGGACAGTTACCGGATCTGGAGGAACGCCAGGTAATGATGCCCTGAGGCCGTTAGTGCGTTTGAAGCCAGTATTGTGGGCAGACAACGACGAACCAGGCCATCCGCACATGAACCGAATAGCAGCCCGACTATCGGCCCTTGGATGTTCAAGCGTAGCCATCGTGGATTGGCTTGGAGCTCCACATAAGGGAGATGCTGCGCAAGCCTTAAAGCTTGGCGTAGACATCAATCAACTAATCACAACTGCCCGACGCTGGAAACCCGGCAACATCGACCTAGCCGCCCTTCTTTGTAACATCGCTACATTCTTGCGCCGCTACGTTGTCTTAACAGAACACCAGCAACGCGCTCTCACCCTTTGGATCGCCCACACCTATGCCATCGACGCAGCGGACTGCACCCCGTACATCATTCTCCGATCGGCGGAGAAACGGAGTGGAAAGACACTCCTTCTGGAAGTCTTGTCATTGCTGGTCCCAAGAGCATGGCTCACTGGCCGAGTTACGCCCGCCGTCTTAGTGCGCAAGATCTCCGGAATTAACCCAACGTTATTACTCGATGAAACGGACGCCACATTCAACGGCAACAAAGAATTCAGCGAAACCCTTAGAGGCGTTCTCAACTCCGGCTACCGGCGAGAGGGAGTGTATTCAATCTGTGTCCCTGAAAAAGGTGAGTGGATCTACAAAGACTTTCTGGTGTTTGGACCGAAGGCATTAGCGGGCATTGGAAATCTACCTGACACCGTTCAAGACAGGGGAATCCCCATAGAGATGCGCCGCAAGCTGAAGACTGAAGAGACGGAGAAATTCAGGCGTAGGAAGGTCGTGCAGGACGCGACCACTCTTGCCGAGGCACTAGCTACCTGGGCGGATGAAGCGGTCCCTATCCTGGAGGTTACGGAACCGGGCATACCCGAAAAGCTAAACGATCGGGCAGCCGATGTTTGGGAGCCACTCTTGGCCATTGCGGATATGGCCGGAGGAGAGTGGCCTACGTGGGCGAGGCAATCAGCAATAGCATTGTCAGGCGGTTCTGGCCAAGAAGACGAAAGTTTGGGAGTCACGCTACTTAAAGACATCCAAACAGTATTCAAAGACAAAAAGGTAGATCGACTGTTCAGCGCTGACCTGGCAACAGAGTTGGGGAAGATCGAGGAATCTCCTTGGGGTGACTTGCGCGGTAAGCCACTGAACACCACCGGACTTGCAAAGAGGCTGAAACCATTCGAAATCAAGCCAAGACAGATCAGAGTAGCAGCAAGTACATCCAAAGGTTACAAAAAGGAAGACTTCCTCGATGCATGGAAACGCTATATACCCTTGGTAGGGGAAACACCGAAACATTCCGGCCCTGTTGAGCCTAGCGATGCCTCTGAAGATGTTTCCCATCGTGATGATTCTGGCGAAACAGATTCTCTAGAGGAAACATCAAACCGTGCCTATGTTTCGGATGTTTCCCCTGTTTCGGTTCCTGGGGGTATAGGGGCACCCGGCGAGGACGATGCGGAGGAATTCTAATGACCGCCGTTGAGATTCTGGGCCGACTGAACGACCTCGGGGTATCCGTTCGCGTTAATGGAAATAAGGTCCGGGTTGCTCCGGTGAGCGCCGTGCCAGGGGAATTATTGGCCGAAGCCAAGGCACACAAGCAAGAGTTGATCGACGAGTTGACTACGACCTATGGTGACGGACAGCCGCCACCGCTTGGCCGACCGCCCGCCACAGAACAAGAACTCCGTCGGTTGATGGACTACATAGCGGACTCAGATACATTCGATGCCTGGTTGGACTGGGCGATGAACTACACCGATCCGGCTGAGACCTCACGGTCGAACCCGTGACGATAGTTTTGGGACGTGTTTCTCGGGGTGGAGATGATGCAGGCGAGGAAAGTAACGGGACGGCCCGCCAGCATACCGCAATGGGCTTTTGGGGAGGTCTTCCGGTTACGTGACCTGGGCTATAGGTGCCGCTGGATAGTCAAGTCGCTAGAAGAGGCCGGGGTATTCACCATCAGGTCCAGCGTTTCACGGTTGCTGAACGGTCAACCACCGTATGCGAACCGTGATTGGTAGACCTAGGGATCGAGGACTATCCAGTGCTACCTAGTTACTGGGATTTGGTCGGCAAAATGTCGGCAAACGTTTTATGCATCGGGACAGAACTTTCCATCGGGCCATGGTTCCGTCGGGAAATACCTGGTTATCAATTCGTATAAACCGGGGTCATTCTCTTCAATCCACTCTCTAGTGTCGTGAGAGTCCTTAAACCCCTCCCTATCCATGATGTAGCCCTCGACCGTGATTGCCCAGTATTCACCAACTAAGTCGCTTGTCTCCGCTCTGTTCTGGTCCTCCATTGACGAAGGGGCACCGAATATACCTTTCT
>Ga0209402_10005739_pt1 | contig 10974 bp, 8 predicted proteins | sample ArcticOcean_MG_C_3_FD_187437 | JGI IMG/M metagenome (GOLD analysis project Ga0209402, IMG submission 187437) | Marine microbial communities from western Arctic Ocean - ArcticOcean_MG_CB8_126 (SPAdes) (version 2) | ecosystem: Environmental > Aquatic > Marine > Oceanic | place: Arctic Ocean... | reverse complement strand
CGTTCCGTACAAAATTGTCTTTACAGCTAAAAATAACACCATTATTATAATTGCTAAATTTAGTAATAATCCTAGTACTCCAATTTCAACTAACCAATGTATTAAAGCATTATGTGCGTATAAGTAAACCTGAGGGCTTTGTTCTGGACCTATTGGGCTGGCACTTATACTACTAATCAGGGGAAATGTATCCATCCCATATCCAAACATAAGTCTAGTAAAATAATTCGTGTTTTGTAACACATCGTATTTCTCAGGGCTGGTCATTAATTTTACAGAGTCTGACCAAATCCAAATTCTTGATTGAATTCCGCCTACAGAGGCTGACTCCGACACTGAACTAAATCTACTTTGGAGGGATCCAATAACATCATTAGATTGACTAGACAAAACGTCGCCTGTGGTCTGTACGGAGCCCGCGGAAAAAGTCAAAATTGCTATCGGGATAGCAATAGAAGCAATCACTGATATCGAATGTTTAAAAGAATTAATGTTAATGTTCTTAAATAGGTATATCGACCCTAATCCAATTAACAGCATGGTAATCGATATAATAGGTCCGCGACTCTGAGTTAATAATAAAGCCCAGATTTGAACAGTTAAAACAAATATTGCCAATGCGTACGTTAATACTTTATTGTACTTCAATTGGCACAACATTAAGAATGATATACCAATTGAAAATACCAAAAACGATGCTAAAACAATTGGGTTAGCAGTGGTGGAATTAATCCTAATTAAATTATCAGAATCAATCCGGCTATAAAATTCGTACAAACCTATTAACGAGACCAAGCACCCTGTGCCCATTATTCCTAATAACAACCACTTAACTTTATTCATCGAGTTAATATTCGACACTATGGCTACGAATATTATAATTATAGAAATCAAATTATAGAGGGAAGTACCATCGGCTAGTGGCACCCGACCCCATAAGCTGCTAGAAATTGATAGAGATATCAGAGAGCTGATAAACATAATGACGCAAAGTGCAATAATACTTAAATTAATTAAATAATATATATTAGTAAATAATTTAAATCTAACTATTCCAATTGTTTTTGAAACAAGGTTCTGCAATCCATAAACTTTGGCATCCACATTCATTACAAACCAATTCAATATCATTAATACTAAAATGCTGCTAGCTACTAACCTAACCAACAATATTTTAGGCAAATCATAATTGCAAGATATGTATCCACATAAAACAATAGCCTTTGCAAATACGCCGCTAGTCTCATCACCTGTCGAATTCTGTGCGAGGGTTCCATCAGTAATAAAAATAATCGGAAATACAAACACTAAAAATAGCAATAATCCAAATATGGAGTTGCTTAAAATATCATTTATATTATATTTTCTCATAATCTATTAGGCACTCTATTAAAATCACTCTCCGGTGAACCATGTCTTGTTTTTATTCAAAAATGCTTTAACTCCATTTTGGAAGTCTTTCGTTTTAACTATTTCGGATATGCATATTGCTTCTTCATTTAGTTGTTCTCGCAATGAATTGTTCCAAGAGTCATTCATAAGTCTTTTAGTGCGACCAAATGCTTCAGTAGGCCCTTCAGCCAACCTTAATCCTGTTTCTAAAATGTGTCTGCCAAAAGAATTAGCTGGAATTACTTGATTCACTAAACCTATATCTAAAGCAGCTTGGGCACTCAGAGGTTGGTTGAAAAAATACAACTCCATAGCTTTAGCATATCCTACTAATCTAGGTAATAGATAGCTAGAACCGCCATCTGATGTACATCCTATATTTGAATAAGCCATCAAGAAACGTGCGGATTCACTGCAAATACGAACATCACAAGCCAAACTTAAACTAAAACCCGCTCCTGCTGCTACTCCATTGATTCCGCATACAACAGGTTTACGCAACAAGCATATTTTTTCTATAACTTCACTATGAAGTAACGTGGCTAATTCATACACATAAGAAGATAACTTATCTAATCCCTGGTCGGACACGATGAGCATAAATTCGCTTAAATCAGCTCCAGAACAAAACGAATCTCCACTTCCGGTAATTAATACAGCACGAACATCACTAGAAGCAGCTCTATCTAGACTAATGCCTAAATCAATAATAATCTTTTTTGTTAAAGAGTTTCTGGATTCAGGCCTATCCAATGTAATAATCATCAATCCTTTTTGAATTGATGTTTTTAAACTTGTATCACTCATAACATCATCTTGTTCAGCATATAATTATCTAGTAATAGCGCCTTCAGAAGCTGAAGAAACTAATTTAGCATATTTTGCCAAAACCCCAGTCTCATATTTCGTTTTTATAGGAACCCATTTCTTTTGTCTATCCGCTAAATGTTCTTCAGTCAATTGCACATCCAATTTCCTATTCGGTATATCAAGAGTAATTATGTCTCCTTCTTCAACTAAAGCTATAGGGCCTCCTACTGCTGCTTCAGGAGATACGTGTCCAACCATCGGGCCATGACTTGCTCCAGAAAATCTACCATCTGTTAGCAAAGCTACATCATCGCCTAGACCTTGCCCTATAAGAGCAGCTGTCACGGCTAACATCTCTCTCATACCTGGTCCACCTTTAGGTCCTTCATATCTTATGACAACAATATCTCCAGGTTTGATTTGATTTTTTTGGATCGCCGCAAATGCTGATTCTTCTTGATCAAAGACTCTAGCAGGACCTTCATATACTTTTTCTTGATGGCCAGCTACTTTAATAACCGCTCCTTCAGGAGCCAGGTTGCCATATAAAATAGCTAATCCTCCAGTAGGGCTCCTTGGTGATGTAACTTCTGATATTATTGGTTGGTCGTCTACAGTCACAGTAGAGTTCAGATTTTCTGCTAAAGTCTTACCATTAATAGATAAAGTGTCACCTTTTAAGAGGCCTGCTTCTAAAAGTCTTTTACCAACAACAGCAACACCGCCGTAGCGGTCTAAATCAGCCATAACAAATCTCCCGCCTGGTTTCATGTCTGCTATGTAAGGGGTTGATCTACTTAGTCTATCGAAATCATCCAAAGATAAATCTACATTAGCTTCTTTGGCTATGGCCATTAAATGTAATACTGAGTTGGTAGATCCTCCCATGGACACCACCACAGTTATAGCATTCAAAAATGCATCTCTAGTTAAAATATCTCTGGGTCGTATTCCAGCTTTCATGGCTTCCATTAAGACTTTCCCGGCTCTTTGAGCTTGCTGAATTTTACTAGGATTAATAGCGGGAACTGAAGCGTCGCCTGGTAAAGACATGCCTAATATTTCAATAGCGGTAGACATAGTATTGGCTGTAAACAATCCAGCGCAAGATCCTTCTCCAGGGCAGGCATTACATTCCAGTTCATGCAAGTCTTCTGCAGACATAGTTCCTTTACTATAAGCTCCGACAGCTTCAAAAACGTCTTGTATATTAACATCTCTACCTTGAAACTGGCCGGGCATAATTGAACCGCCGTAAACAAATATAGATGGAATATTAAGCCTAGCGATTGCCATCATACAACCTGGCATATTTTTGTCGCACCCAGCTACTGTTATAAGTCCATCCATTCTTTCACCAAATGTAACCACTTCAATAGAGTCGGCTATGACTTCTCGACTAACCAAAGAAGCTTTCATCCCTTCTGTTCCCATAGATATTCCGTCACTAACGGTTATTGTTCCGAATTCAAAGGGAGTACCATTATTTTGTTTCACTCCTTCTTTTGCTGCTTTAACAAATTTATCCAAATGAACGTTACAGGGAGTAACATCACTTGTTAAATTTGCTATGCCCACGAAAGGTTTATATAAATCGTCATCGGTCAATCCCATAGCTCTTAGCATAGCTCGAGCAGGAGCTCGTTCTGGGCCTTCAGTAATATCATTACTTTGAAGTTTTAAAGATTTCCAATCAGTCTGAGTCATGGTATTCCTCCAAATTACTTTGTTTCTCTCGTAAAGTATATGGGTCCATTATAATGAGAGAACACCATACCTACAATGCAAGTTGACTGTTTAAATCGTAAACCTAAAATAACACTTGCACTCTATAGGGCTTTTTAGTAACCTTCAATCAAGAATTAAGTAAGATAATCAAGGAGATTAGATTTAAATGTTGAATATTTTCAAATTAATCACAACCAACCCTGCAGAAGCACATTGCGATATACCGTGCGGCATATATGACCCAGTAAGCGCAAAAATTGCTGCTCAAACTGTCCAGAAAATGGTTATGCGTATCGAAGCATTAGAAAAACCATCTGATGACGGAGATTGGGGAAGCTATGAAAATACTTTGTCACGATACGTTGCAGTCAAAGAAGAGCATGCTCAATTATGCAAAAAAGAGCTTTATATACTGTGGGCAGATTATTTCCGACCTGAACATGTAGAGCAATACCCTGATCTTCATTCTTTAGTTTGGAATGCTGGTAAATTAGCTGGCAGAAACAAACAATCTGTTGATAGTGCGGCGGCTGAAGAATTAGTTGGAACAGTGGACAAAATTGCAGACATATTTTGGAAAACTAAAAACGTTGAATATTCAGATCCTAATGCAAGTGTCCGATTCGGAGCTTAATAAACCTAACAGCAAGAACCCTGGGTATTATGCCCAGGGTTCTTTAGTAAAACAATCACATTACAAAATGTAAGATTAATAATCACTAAACTCCATATATTCGTGATTATATGTGTTTTTCAATGGTTCCAACTAGCGCTGATACTCCATTCCAGTAACATTTGAACATCAAACCTTTTAATCCTGCCTAATCAGTAATTTCTTTAATTACAATTTCAATTTGCTCCAATGTCTTGTCTATATCATTTTCAGAATGAGCCAAAGAAATAAAACCACATTCAAATTGAGATGGAGCAAAGTAAACGCCTCTCTCCAATAGCCCATGGAAGTATTTACTATATAAAGAAGTGTCAACATTATCAAGATCCGACAAAGTGCCCACTTCGGTATCAGTGAAAAATGATGTGAACATAGCTCCAATACGATTAAAAATTGGGGTTTTGCCTGCTTTTAACAAAATATTTCGAACGCCTAATTCAAACCTTTGGCCCAAAGTCTCTAAATGTTCATACGTTCCCGGCTTAGAAAGAAGTCTTAAAGTAGTAAGGCCTGCAGTAACGGCTAACGGGTTACCAGATAATGTTCCTGCCTGATACATAGGTCCTAATGGAGCTACACATTCCATAATGTCATCACTACTACCATAAGCTCCAACGGGTAAACCTCCTCCAATAATTTTTCCTAAGCATGTTATATCTGGAGTAATTCCATATAAAGATTGGGCTCCTCCGTAATGAACTCTAAAGCCAGTTATTACTTCATCAAAAATTAGTAACGCTCCATTATTAGATGTAATTTCTCTCAATCCCTTCAAAAAACTATCATTTGGAGGAATAACACCCATATTGCCAGCGATAGGTTCAATTATTACTCCAGCAATTTCATTATGATATTGGCCAAATAATTTTTGCACAGAATCCAGATCATTATAATCCGCGATTAACGTCTCCGATGCATAAGATTCTGGAACTCCTGCGCTATCAGGGATGCCATTTGTCATCGCTCCAGATCCCGCTTTAACCAATAACCCATCAACATGGCCATGATAGCATCCGGCAAATTTTATAATCTTAGATCGATTAGTATAGGCTCTCGCCAATCTGATAGCACTCATACAGGCTTCTGTACCAGAACTAACAAGTCTAACTTTATTTATTGACGGTATAGCTTTACATATGAGTTCTGCAAGTTCCAGTTCTTCTTCTACGGGTGCTCCAAAACTAGTGCCTGAATCTACAGCTTTCTTAAGTGCGTTACAAATTTCTGGGTGAGAATGACCTAAAATTAAAGGCCCCCAAGAGCCTACGTAATCTAGATATTCATTACCATCAATATCCCAAATTTTGCTTCCATATCCTTTTTGTATAAAAGGAGGAATCCCTCCGACATTTTTAAATGACCGGACCGGACTATTGACTCCTCCTGGCATAGTTTTTAATGCTCTTGCAAACAATTCTGTAGATTTTTTCATTTCCATAAATTCACCTTAAAATTATAATATTATGATAACCATTGAGCTACATCTTTAGCATGATAACTAATAATAATATCCGCTCCTGCTCTCTTAATAGAAGTTAAAATCTCTAATGTAGCAGCTTTTTCATCAATCCAACCATTTGCTGCTGCAGCTTTAACCAAAGAATATTCACCACTAACATTGTACGCAGCTAACGGTAGGTTGTAAGATTGTTTAACTTTTCCAATAATATCTAAATAAGACAGCGCTGGTTTTACCATAATAATATCTGCTCCTTCATTGATATCACTTTCAATTTCAAGCATTGCCATTTTACTATTTGCAGGATCCATCTGATATGTATTTCGATTGCCAAATGATGGAGTGGAGCCAGCAGCTTCTCTAAATGGTCCATAGAATGCTGATGAATATTTAGCCGAATACCCCATTACAGGTACATCACTGTACTGTGCAATATCTAAGGCAGTTCTAATGCCAAGGATTTGTCCATCCATCATAGCTGATGGTGCAACCATATCTGCTCCAGCGACAATATGACTGACAGCTGTTTGTGATAATAACTCTACAGATGCATCATTGATAACGGTACCACCTGATATAAGTCCACAATGACCATGATCTGTATATTCGCATAAACAAACATCTGTTACTACAAATAAGTCAGGAGCAACATCTTTTATAACTGCTATCGCGCGTTGTATGATTCCCTCAGGATCATAGGCTCCAGTTCCTTGTGGATCTTTTTTTTCAGGGATTCCAAATAGAAGTACCCCTATTATGCCAAGATTGACAATATCTTTGATTTCGTCTTTTAATTTATCTAATGAAAAATTGAAGCAACCCGGCATAGATGATATAGGTTCTTTAATATCTACTCCATGAGAAACAAATAGAGGGTATATAAAGTTTTTTATATCCAAGCGATTTTCTCGAACGTAATGTCTAATAACTTCGGATCCTCTCAAGCGTCGTAATCTGGATATAGAAATATCATCCATCATAACCTCACATTTAATTAACAGTACTATCGTTAGCATAGTAATCAACTATGCACTCTATCATACTATTTACCGTAGGTTCTTCTGCAATTTTGGATATTATGACTTTTCTTGTTTTTGCAGTAGCATAAGTAGTGGGTCCAATACAAATATTAACTGAATTATCAAGTAAATTTTGTTCTTCACCCAACATTCTTACTAAGTTATCTACTGTAGAAGAGCTAGCAAATGTAACTACATCTACTCCTTGTTTAAGGATATCTGCAGCAATATTACTTGACCCCGCTGGGGATACACTATTGTATGCCGTTATTTGAGTTACTTCAGCTCCCAATGATTGCAATCCATTCCTAACTAATGTACGTGCTATATCAGATGCTGGAATTAAAATCTTTTTACCTGACCAAGTTGACTCACTGAGTTCACGTAAGATTTCTTCAGATGAAGATTTTTTTGGTAATAAATCTGAAGTAATGCCAAATTTCTTTAATTCTCTATGAGTTGCAGGTCCTACTGCCAATATTTTCACATTATTAAGAGCTCGAGCATCTTTACCCAAATTATTTAGTCTTCTAAAAATTGTTTGCACAACATTAACACTATTAAAAAATATCCAATCATAATATGAACAATTAACTATACATTCATCCAATTCAGCATAATCTGTCAATTCTTTGAAGCTAATAGTTGGCAATTCTATAACTTCAGCTCCTAATGCTGTTAGTCCGGATTTTAGTGAAGATGACTGTGTTCTTGCACGAGTAACAAGTATTTTTTTGCCGAATAGTGGTTTTGCATCAAACCAATTAATTTTTTTCCTAAGATTTACAACATTCCCAATAACTGCGACAACCGGAGATCCCAAATTTTGATTCTTAGCTTTTTCAACTATATCGCTTAAATCTCCAGTGACTGTTTTTTGTTTTTGCCAGGTTCCCCATTGAATTAGCGCGATAGGTGTATTCTTAGATCTGCCTTCTTTTGTTAATATTTTAATAATATTTGGTAAAGACGCCCATCCCATTAATATTACTAATGTACCTTCTGATTTTGCTAATACATCCCACGGTACCATTGTATTAGGCTTATTAGGGTCTTCACTTCCACTGATAACAGTGAAATTCGTAGCGATACCACGATGAGTTACAGGGATGCCTGCATATGCAGCGGCTGCAATCGAAGAAGTAATACCAGGGACTATTTCAAACTTAATCCCATGATCGCTCAACGCTATAGCTTCTTCTCCGCCTCTTCCAAAAACAAACGGGTCTCCACCTTTCAACCTAACTACAACATTAAATAACCCTGCTTTTTCAACCAAGATGCCGTTTATTTCTGATTGTGTAAAAGCTTGTTTCCCTCGTTCTTTGCCAACAAATATTTTTTCCGCATCTGATGGAACGAAGGTCAATAAAGATTCGTCCATAAGTCGATCATACACCACTACATTAGCAGATTTTAAACATTTCATACCTTTGACAGTGATCAGTCCAGGATCTCCTGGGCCGGCACCAACCAAATAAACTATATGTTTACTTATTTTTGTCAATTGTTATTTCCTCAATTGAAATTCTAATTATTTTGCATGAGTTGGTTCATTATTTCTTTGGCGTCAGATCGCTCTAATTTTAATTTTATATCTTTAGCCAGTTTTTCTGGATTATTAATATCTCCAGTCTCGCTGTTAAAAAAACTGGTTCCTTCTTCTATATTAGCAACACTCACGTGTAACTCCAGGCATTCATTTTTAACAACACCATGAGCTCCTACCGGTAGTTGACACCCACTCCCCAATAATTCTAAGAAAGTGCGTTCAGCTGTTGCACAGGCTCGAGAATATTTATTATCGAGCTGTTTAACCAGTTGAAGGCATTCCGTATCTTCAGATCTGATTTGTACGCCTATGATACCTTGTCCTGGTGCTGGAATGAATGAATGAATTGGCAAATATTGTGTGACCTTATCTTCCAAACCGAGTCTAATCAATCCTGCCGCTGCCAAAATAACACTATCACATTCCAAGTCTTGTATTTTATTCAATCTAGTTGGCACATTACCTCTAATTGGTATTATTTCCAAATCCTTACGTTCTGATACTATTTGAGCAGTGCGCCGCGGGCTACTAGTCCCAATGCTTGACCTCTCCGGTAGCTTATCAAATTGACAATTAAATCTACTGACTAGCACATCTCTTGCGTCTTCTCTCTCCATATAGGCGACTATATCTAATCCATAAGTTAATATTGTAGGCACATCTTTTAAGCTATGAACTGCAATATCTGCCGTTTTGTTCAATAGAGCCTGTTCAATACTTTTCACAAACACTCCTAACCCTAATCCTGCTAACGGCTTATCTTTATTTAGATCACCAATTTCAGAATCAACAACATACAGCTCAAATATATAATCAGAGAATTTAGATTCTAGAGCAGTTTTTACTGAATTAGCCTGTTGCATAGCTAATGCACTACTCCGTGTAGCAATTTTAAGAGATTTCTTAGTGGACACCATATTATTCTGAGTCTTTTGGAAGATCGAACCATTTCCTTACTAAGTCTTGCCTGAATGGGTCTTGTTCCAATCGCAACTGATTCGCAGTAGAGTGGAATATTTTATTCACAATTGCATTAGTTAAAGAATCTAAGCGATCTGACAATTCATCAACGTTGTATTCATCTATATCAAAGGATTGACTATTAATAAGATGATTAATAGTTTTGTTTAATTCATTGAATCTAATTTCATCAGCTTTCTGATACAAATCTCCAATTACTTCCGTAGCATCCAATGAACCCCACCAAGACATGAATAATTCTGTTTCTTTATCAACCATAAGTTGACTCTTCAGAATCTCTGTCTCAAAAAGTGGATCATTTAAGCCAGAGTATTCAGCTAAGTCGTCCATTGAATAAACTTCCACTCCGGGTAATTCATTTACTCTCGGATCTACGTCCCGTGGGACCGCTATATCTATAATCACCAGAGGCTTGTTATTACGTTGAGAGATTTTATCTTGTATTTCAGATTTATTAAAAACAAATTCTGGTGACCCAGTAGAGCTAATTACAACATCCACATCTTTTAAAGCGTCATTAATATTTTCAAATGCAATAGATGTTCCACCTAAAGTCTCTGCAAGTTCATCAGCACGTTCTCGAGTTCTATTAGCAACTAATATAGATTTTATCCCAGCGTAGGATAGAGCCCGAACAACTAATCTACCTGCATCTCCAGCGCCTACTACCATCACAGTAGAGTCTTTAAGATTATTTACATTGTCTCTAGCTAATCCGACCGCCGTTTTACTGACAGATCTTCCATAATTCGACAGTTTAGTTTCTCGCCGTATCATTCTGCCAGTTCGAAAAGCTCTATGGAATAGTCTCATTAAAGGGCCTTTTACGGATTCCATTTCACTTGCAATGCCATAACAATCCCTGATCTGGCCTAAAATTTGGTGTTCTCCAACTATCATTGAATCAAGGCCACTCACAACTTTAAACAAGTGATTAACTGAGCTTCTGCCTTCTAAAGAATACAAATGATCTGCAAATACATTTTTATCTATTTCGAAATAATCTGAGAAAAAATTCAATGTCTTTGAGGCTACGTCTTCTTGATCTGTGTAGGTATATACCTCCAATCTATTACAAGTCGATACTAATACTGATTGATCCAGATAACCATTTATAGAAGCTAAGGCTCTAGGCAAATTATCTTTTTCGATTGTAATTTGTTCACGTAAATCTAAGTTTGCGGTTTTGTGGCTTAAGCCAACCGTAACGAAAGACATTCAATCTACTCCTTTCTTCTTACCGAACAACCACCTGGTACACATTCTCCCATACTAGGGCACATCCTAGAATCACTATATCTAATCAATTTTCCTAATAGAAAGTCTAGAGCTTCTTCATTGCCTTTTTCTTTATATAAAG
>Ga0209402_10005738_pt1 | contig 10975 bp, 25 predicted proteins | sample ArcticOcean_MG_C_3_FD_187437 | JGI IMG/M metagenome (GOLD analysis project Ga0209402, IMG submission 187437) | Marine microbial communities from western Arctic Ocean - ArcticOcean_MG_CB8_126 (SPAdes) (version 2) | ecosystem: Environmental > Aquatic > Marine > Oceanic | place: Arctic Ocean... | reverse complement strand
GTAGAGCGGTGGCCGACGCAGACCCTGCTCCCAGGACTCGACCGTGCGGCGGGACACTTCCTGCCCGTCCTCGCTGACCCAGTGCCTGGAGAACATCCAGGTGTTCTCTTGCAGCACCTGCCGCCGGAGATACCGTATCCACGACGGCGGCCACTCGTGGCGCTTCATGCTCTCCGCGCTCGACGATAAACCCAGACGATCTCGTAACCCACCTTCGCGGCTAGGAGTGGGGACACACCTTTTCTACCCGAAATGATGTGGCTCAGGCTGCCCTTGCTGACCCCGATCTGGCGCTCGTAGATGGACTGGCCGCGCTCGGCGATCCGCTGGCGTATCGCATCGAGGACTGCGGAGACGCCCTCAGTGTTGGGTGGTGGTTGTGGCATAAATAATTACAGTGTCGTTGCGTCTTCGATGGACTCGATGATCTCGACCCAGACCCCCGCCTCGCCGAACTTCGCCCAGAACGCCGCCTCGGCCTTCGTCAGCCGCCGCGCACTCGGCTTCTTCGCGCCGTCCTTAATCTCGACCAGAACCAGCCGTCCGGCCTTCCCGACCACTAGGTCGGGGAACCCGCCGCCGACACCTGACGTATCGTGGACCACCCAGCCGCACTGTCGCAGCGCGTGCGTGATCTCGGCGTGGTTGGCATCGACGCGGGCGGCTCTACGCATCTCGCAAGTCATCCTGGGTCATCGCATACGTCTGCCCATGCCCGAGATCTATCAGCCTATCCGCTCGCAATAACGCATCCGCTGATGTCAGTCCGCGAAACACATAGGATGGGAACTCGCCCGTCATCAGCGCATAGAGGGTCGCGCCATGACGTTCAAGTTTCGTTGGACGCGCCAAGAGCTTCCCGTCTAGGTAGCGAGAGCCTTTGACATCGCACGCACGACCTGCCCACCAGCCGTCTGCGCCGCCCTTGCGCGGACCCAGCGTGAGGTCTGGATAGACATTCATAATGCGACAGAATGCCAACTCCGCACCAATCCCGGTCAGGTCTGTCTCTGCGTCTGATTGCGGACCCACGCGGCTATTCGTCACGCCCCCGTCCCGGTTCATACGCTCACGCTCGGCGGCCAGATACTTTGCGAGACGCTGCTCCGCTTCGCACAATTCAACGCAGGTACCTATCTCGGCGTTACCCACGGCGTGCGGTTCCATCCGACATCGGTGGCCTGAAGACCACGATCATGCTTGGGAATGGCGCACCAGCCTTGGCCCCGCTGAACTTCAGCCTCCCCTTGAGGAACCGCACCTCGACGCCGGGTTGTGGCCGATGCCTGTCCCGGTCCCAGACATGATCGTGGAACCAGCGCGTATCAGTCCGACTCGGCACAAGACAGACCACCGTGCAGCCCTTGCTGGCCTCCCATGCGGCCTTGGCAATAAACTCGCGGCACTTGCTGTATGGCGGGTTCAGAAACACGGACGGGCCTACGCACAGGCCATAGGTATCCCAGTCCAGGCTCAGCGCGTTGCGAGCAAGGAAGTCATCGCACTTCGCGTTCTTGCGGTCGGCGGCGGCGTCCAGGTCAAAGGCGAACTCGGCGTTTAATGCCTCAAAGAGCGCCTGCGGCGTGGACCATTCATCCGACTTCTTCGAGAACATCAGCGCCTTATCCACTGTGTCCCGTCCCATCCGGCACCGTCAGGCACCCCGCGCACCGCACCTTGATGGCCGTCATGTAGAACGACTCCCCGCAGCACTCGCACTCTACTCGCACGGCGTGCTTCTGGTGTTGGTCGTAGCCGTCGCCGCCGTGATAGGCGGGTCTGCCGATAGCCCCATCGCTAGAGCGGATAATGTCGGTCATCGTCGAGCGACGACGCGCCACGCCGCCAGCTTGTCGCTGATGGTGGCCTCTCGCCGGATCGGGCGTAACCACTCCTCGGCGACTTCGGCTTCAGGGGACCAGCGGACCATTGGAACGGACACGAATCGCGATCGGTCCACGCCTAACGCCTCGATCTGCACCCGTCGGTCCTGGCGGGTAATGAGTCCTCGGCCACGATAGGCCGGGAGGCTTTCAACGAGAGCCACCATGCGACCTCCCTTCGGATGTCCAGTTGTGTCGGTCTTTGCCGCGAACCTTGCGCCAGATCCACAAAGCTAGGGACAAGGCAAGCGCGATGAAGGCGAGCATCCCGATAGTAGCGAGGAGTAACTCGATCATCGCATAGCGTTGCACTATATCGCCTGCCACAGCGAGCGCCAGACGCGCCGTGGGTTGCTATGGCAGTTACGCTGTTCCGATGCCCGAAACTCGTCCGTCGGCTCGATGATACCCGCTCGGCTTGCCTTGACCATCACCGCGCCCATTGCGCGTTTCTCGTGCGTCGGAGCCGCTTCGCCGAGTTCAGCCCAGACCATATCCACAATGAACCTGTGGCGACGTTTCGCCACGCGGCAGACAGCCGCGAACGCAAGATCATTGAAGGCCGGGGCGGCGTTACGTGCAGCGCGATCAACGGCTTCGTCCCGAAGTTCAGGGCCAGCAAACGGAAGTGTGAGTGTCATGCTGAGGCTCCAACATAATGAAGATAGCACGCCCCGCAGAGCGTGATCACGTCCTCGATCGCAAAGTCGCCACCGACGCGATGATGCCGGTGGCGACTCAGTGGATGGTCCGGTGGGAAGGCTTCGGTCGTGCGCCGACTGCACACCATGCACTTACCGCCGTCCCGTGTATCTACGGCCTTGCGGAACTCCAACCCAAGCGCCTCGTCGCCCGTAAGGTTGATAGACATTAGTTGTCACGCCCAGCCTTCGCGTCACCCTCCAGCTTGATAAGATACGTCCCGGTATTACTAAGCCGGATCGACACCGTGCGGGAGTCACCGTCGCGCCACATGCGATTCTTGATCCCGTGCCGTGCGAGTGACATCTGATAAGCGTTAGCCCCCGACACTTCGAGCGCCGCATTGCCGACGACTGACTTGGCTGCTTGATAGATCGGTTCATGCTTGCCGCCATGGGCCGCCGGACCTGCGTGCTTGTATTCGGGATGCTCGGTGACCGAGAACTGCATACTCATGCCTTCACCCTTCCAGTAACCTCCAAGGTGTCTCTTGCGCCGACTCGAACGTCTAAAAAGGGATGTCATCCACGCTAATGGGCTTGGCCTGCGGTACCGCCTTCGGACCCATTGCCGCACCGTTCGGCTCCCACGTATCGACCATGACCGAGTGGGTGTCCCCATACTGACCCACCTCGCGTCGGCTGCCGATCTTGAGGTTGACGTACCCCCTGGCGTTGGCGTGCGTGTCGGCGAGCGCGTGCATGTCGGATGCTTTCATGCTGACGTTCAGCACCGTGCCGCCGTTCGCGAACGTGTGCTCTTTCGCCGAACACTTGACGAATACCTTGTCAGTCATGCTGTCTCCGCTACTGCTGCTGGGTTGCCGAATACGTGAAGCGCAGCCACCTCGTCCTGCACCTCGCCAAGAAAGTCCATCACCGCCGCTGCGTGCGCGGCGATGGCGTCGTCGTCTCGATGCCACCGGACCACGAACAGCCGTAGATGTTCCGGCAGGCGGTCATCGAAGCTCACAAAATCCACCCACGCCGCGTTGGTAATCCATGCCTGATGCGTGATCTGGGGGATGTAGAGCGGCGGCACGGCACCTGCGCGGAGATACCGAATATGTGTTGCCGTCTTCGGGCACTTAATTTCGACCAGTCCAGTCCAGTCGTCGATCTGCCCGTCCACCGATGCGCCAGCAGCGATCGTATCGTGGCTCGCGAATCCTGCCTCCATCACCAGCGAGCCGGTGCGGACCTCGTAAGCCGATCTGGCGAGCGGCTCCATGTCGGTACCTCTTTGCATCGCCTCCGAGATGAAGCCACCCGGCTGCGCCTCTCCTGTGAGTTGCTCGCAAATGAGTTCCCACCTGTAGTCGCGCCTCGCCGCCGCCTCGCCGCTCTTGATCGTGGCGGTGAGATCCCCGGCACGAGAGGCCGTGGCAAGGCCAACGCGGTCGGCCAGCCACTCAGGAGAACCTTGTGGATGCCCAGAGAGGCGCATTAAAAGGCCACCGATTCTGAGGCACCAGACATGCTGGCCTTTTTTATCTCGGCATCAGCGTCAATGGCGACCTGCTTAATACTGGCCTTCGACGCATCGTGCGCCGTGAAATAAGACCGATGCGCTGCGTCGGCGTGTGTAAACGCCACCCCCAGTGCCTTCCCGCCCTTGCCTGCCGCAGATCGGAGTACGTCCACAAAATCGTCGTACCCTTCAGGCTTGTCCGGCACGACCACCGGCTCCTCGTCAACCACTGCGTGTAAACAGCCCTTGTGCCAGAGGTCGAGGGCTGCGCCGAAGCGCATGGCCGCATTGCGGAGCGCGTCTCCAATCACTTCCTTCTCACGGTCGCCGGGGCTACGCTTGTCTGGTGCGTGGCCGTAGCCTAGCCGCGTGACGCCGCAGACCGTGAGCTTGATCCACAACCCGCCCGTCTCGTCGCACTTCGGGAGGCCGTCGGCGGTGACCGCCATGGGTTCCCAGTTCCACGCAGGGTCAGAATCGAGCAGCCTGTCTGTGAGTGCCGCGTGGCCGACATAGGAAAGCGTAATACCACCCCTTGGGAGTTGGCTGATCTGATGCTCGGGAAACGGCACCCTGAGCAGGTCGAGGCCCGACGGGGCTGTCGGTGCTGGCTCCACCGGCTCCACTTTCTTCTTCGTCATCGCGCCTCCTTCGCTAACCGGATCGCCCGTTTCGTCGCTGGCAGTCCGACCACGAAAGAGCAGAGAGTGTCCCCTGCCGAGACACCTGCCCCCATCAGCGCCGAGAGCAAGGCTTGACGATCAAACCATTGCGCCCAGACATAGCCCGGCATCACGCCGTGCAGGGTCTGCTGTCGAATCTTCTGTGGAAAAATCGTCCGATGGCCTTTCGTCGACATATTCTCTCCCTTTTCTGTTGTCACAAAGATCGTAGACCCCGACAATACATCCATAGCTCATGGATGTCAAGATCGGTGTTGAGGTCGGTGTCGAGGTTTCAGCCGACTTCTCTCAACGGACGTAATGCGCGAGCTTTATGTGAAAGCGATCACATTGCGTCCGTGCGTCTCTCGGCCACGAGGCGGTGGGCTTCCAAAAACTGCACGCTGTCCAAGTGAAGCTCCCTGAGTGTGGAGGCGTCCCGCACGGTGATATCCTCCCCATCCCAGGTGATCTCAACCTGCCTGCCTCGGATCGTGGTCCGCAGCACGCGGGGGGCGCTCGTTTCATTAGACCTGGAACGAGCCACAGGAACCCGCCCGACTTTCTCGCTGGCTGAAGACCGATACCCCATACGCTCGTTCCAGTGCTTCACCGGCAAAGAAGCCTGTGTGCGCCTGTGTGCGCCTGTGTCGTGCGCCTGTGTCGTGCGCCTACGTGCGCCTGTGTCGTTCCCATGCGCCTCCAGCCATTCCACTTGACCAGCGATAAAGTCGGCGTAGCGGTCCACAGCGCCCGGTCGCAATGCTTTGTTGTTCCTGACATCAGAGCGGCTGTAGTAGGCGGCCCTCCTCGCTTTTACCTCGGGGCGTCTGTAGTAGGCGTCCCTCTTCTCTTTTGCCCCAGGGCGCTTGCTGAACTCTTGGTAATACTCCCGCCTCGCCTCTCCGCACGCCTCGCACCGGCATTGGTGGTAACGGTAGCCATTCAACGTGCCGTGCCACTGCTCATTCATAGCAACCCTCCCGTGCCGCGCTTCTCATCAATGAGCGCCTGGATGCTGGGATGGACGGAGGCCGGGGTCAATAGCCCCTGCCCCTCGTTGCGCTCAGTGACGGCAAACGCCGCCTCGAACCGCTTCCGCTGCCATTCATGATCGTTTTCACCAGGAGCCGGTAAAGTTCGCGCGAGTTGCCGCCATGACCCCCAGGCTATCTTGATGGCCTTCACAGCCCCGTCAGAGAGCCTTGGTGACCCCAGGCTGCCCACACTACCCACTTGACGCACCACCTCCCCCCACTCGACCGTGGCGCGGTCCTGGGCGGTCCCTGCGACAAGTTCCCGCAGTTCCGAGGGCGTTGGCAGAAACTTGCAGCCTTTCATGGCGGCATGGACGGCGGCGGTGAAGGCCTCAAGATCCATGTCCTTCAAGGCCCACCAATAGCCCTCCATGAGCAGGTCACTAAGGACTTTGCGCGGTGGCAGCATACTCGCAAGGAGTCCGATGCCTTCAGCGAAGCGGGGGCGGTCGTCGGCGGTCATGTGTTCTCTCCTCGTGCCACGAATCTCCGCAGCACCTCGGCATCCTGAGATGGCGTCGTCTGGCGGTCGTATTTACCCTCCAGCACCTTGATCGCATTGTCGGCGTTGCCAATGATCCAGTCGAAGGACGCCTTCCACTGGCCTCGCTCTGTCTCGCCTCGGCAGAACGGCGAGTCATTGATCCGAGTGAACACCTCTCGCCAGCTAGATATCGGACGTTCCTTCAGGCGAGCCGTGATCTGCTTGCGACGGGCCGGGGAAAGTTCGCGGCAGCGTGGAATCGGGGCGGTGGTGTGGCTGTTCCACGCTGAAGCAAGGTCATTGATGTCAAGATAGGCGGCGGCGGCATCCGAGCGCAGCGAGGCATTTCCAGCGTCCAGCCTCAAGACTCCAGGATCAAGTACTCCAGGATCAAGTACTCCAGGATCAGGCGGGCTGGACACAACCTTAATCGGGCCAGCACTAACCTCTTTCCGGTTTATTGTGAACGGCTCCAAAACACTAGCGTTTTCCTTCATGTGCGGACGCTGATGCTTCGAGAACTGGCGAACCCAGATTAGGTTAGTGCCAACACTGTCCTGATACCGGACGATCATGGCCTTGCCGGAAAGTTCCGAGAGTAGCCCATCGACGTCCACGTCATCGAACGGCAGTAGGCGAATCTTTAACCGCCGAGGATCGTCTATAAGCCGCCCCTCTCGGTCAGCTTGGACCCAGAGGCCAATAAAGAGAAGGCGAGCCTGGAGACTCAGATCGCCGATATCAGGATCGTCGAAGAACTCGGGTTTAATGTTTCGGATGCGCGGCATGTGCTCCTCCTTCACAGAAGCGTCTTCATGGGGTTGAGATGGGCAGGTCGGTGAAGAGCCGACTTTTCGCTGACGTTTATAAAGCGCCAGCTAGCCTTCACCATCATACGCCAGGACCGCGTCGAAAGGGGAACCGTCATGCACTGTGGCCTGTACTCGCCCCGCAGAGTCCCCGGTAGGAAAGAGAGAGGCGGGCGCGCCGGGGGACGCGCTGTTCACTGCCGTTTGCAAAACGCCAGCTAGCCTCCTGAGATGATACTCGAACCCGAGACAGGCTGTACTCTGAGCCGATCTCAGAACAGCATCAACATGACGAGCAATGCGTACCCTGCTGCGATCAGAAATGCGCCCATGGCGATCTCGCCGAGCAGCGCCCGTACTGTCCTGTCCGTAGGTTTTGTTTGTTTGTTCATATACTCACCCCGCTGGTTGAACTGATCTGCTTGCGCCGTTTTGGTTTCGGCTTCGGTCGTAGGTTCACCTGCCGGGCCGTTTCGCGACAGTTCTCGCAGCCTGACTCAGTGCCGGGCCTCCATTGGCCGTCCAAGCGCAGCCCGTTCGGAGTCAGGCACCAATGGAGGCTACTGGGATGGTCCAGTAGGGATTCAAACGTCGGCATCGCGATCCGGCGGTGTTGCTTGCAAATAGGCGTCGATCAGAACGTCCACGCGCCCTGCTACGAGCGCCAGCGGCACGGGCTTGCCCGTCCCGAGATCCGTGATCGCTACGCCAATGATCTCGTCTTCCTCCGCAACCCATCCGGTGTCGAAACCCCGTGGCCCTGACTCGCGGTCCCGCGTCCACGACGTATTTCGATCGCCCGTGATCTCGATCTCTAGGCTGCCAAGCACCGCCTCGAAGCTAACCCGTGGCATCTGTATATCGCTCGTCATGGATACGCTCGAGAAGCACTCGCGCTCGCGCCAGTGTCCCACCTGCCCGGTCAAATGTGTCCAGCGCGAGCGCGGGCGATGACTCGATCCAAGCACTCGCTTGATCGAGTCGCCAGATCGCCACGCGGATCGTTTCTTGGAGCACCTCCACGTCTGGATTAGACACTGGCACGCTGTGCCCCCACGGTCCCATGTAGTTTTTTGGTGAGCATGTTGATCCGTTTTGCATCGCCCGAGATCGCATACTCGCAGCGAGGATTGTCCTCGAAGAACCGCCGCTCGCGCCGTAGCAGTCGCTCACGTTCCAGGCTGGATTGTGGCTTCAATATGACGGCTATTCCGAGATCCATCAGCGTCCGATTGTCCATTCCACCGAGGAGGTATCTCTGATATCGATATGAAGATCCCTCGACAAACGCAGATTTCTTAGCGACATACCCGGCGTTTTTGAGTATGCGTAGCACTCGCTCAATTTCCGCTGATACCTGCACCGATCGCCCGTTGAGCCGTATAGTTTTCATAGCTATTCATCCCTCCGGTTTAAGTATCCGAAGCAGGGCCAACGCCTAGGCTGGCCCTCCCTCCGAAACTCGCCTAGGCGTCCTGCGCTACAGGATCACGTCGAAGTCGTCGATCGCGTCGTCTCCTCCGCCCGCCGGTAGATCCCGCACGTAGCGCCGTGCGGCGGTATAGCCCCCCGTGATGTACCCCAAAACGGCGTAGGCCGGAGATCCCCACGTCTCGCCGTGATCGCGCCACAACTTGATCGCGCCACTCTCGAATTGCACAACAACCCAGTGACGATCTGTGTTCATGGTATCTCCCTCTGGTTATGCGGACAGCGAGTGAAGCGCGATAAAGCTAGACGCTCCGGAGCCGTGCGCCATAATTGCAATTGAGCGTCGGAGATCGTCGGGTCGTGCGCCGTCACACAGACCACAATGATCGCAGGACGTGCGCTTGCCCGCTTCAACCGACGCCGGACAGGCGATCTCGTGCGTTTCGAGCACCGCGTCTGGCGTCCGGACGCGGAACGTGCGCCAGCCTTGCGCCCGAGCGTCGTTGAGTTCGATGGTGCTATCTACGCTTGCCATGAGCCACGGCGACAGTTCGGCGCGTCCACGCCACGAATGGGTGTATCCCGTATGCGGTACCCCGTGGGTAATATCCGCGAGCACGTCGAGCGGGAGTGCGGCCGGATCGCCGTATGCGCCTAGGCGGATGGACATGCCACGCGACGCGAGATGTACCGCCACGTCAGCCGGGCGCATCGTCGGATAGCTTCCGGCGTGGAACGTCTTCCAGATAGCCATCGGCGCACGTCCTACGGATACGTAACAGGTATTATCGCGATCCACGGCCGGATCAGCGCGATGCCCGCATCCGTTACAGATCGAGCTATCCGATCCTGTCTCGAGCGCGTGCAAGGGATTCATGTCACTTCGTAGAATCCACAGTTGCGCCATGGTCTTTCCGGTTTTTGGATTGCGTCCGTTTCCGTGCATGCCCGTCACGATCGCCACGATCGGCTGATCGTCAAATGCCGATCGCCCACGCCAGACAATCGCCGACTTCGGTACTGGATCTGATCGTCGCCATTTCATGGTGTCCCCCCCGGGTTGCTAAGTGTCCGAGGAAAGGGTCTAGCGCTAGACCACTTCCCCTGAGACTAGGCTACGCTCGAATCGCGTCCAACCCGTCAATCAACCACGTCCGATAGACCTCCTGCAATGGGTCATACACGGCGCAGGTGATGCGATCCGGTAGTACCGCCGCAGCCGCAGAGAACTGATGCCCGCGCTCTGCGCATCCGTTCGCGTAGGCGTCTTTTGCCAGCCGTGTCCATTCCGCTCTGTCGTGTCGCGTAATTTCAATCATGTTGTTCCCCCCGGTTCCTAGTCACTGTTGTCTAACTTACTCGATCACGTCCCTGCTGTCAAACTATCAACCACACACGGCGTATAGATCCGGCGACTAGCCCATCGGTGCGTACGTCTCGCTGGCTGATGGCGGTAGGAACTGTTGGAGGTAGGGGATGCGCTTCTCTCGCATCCGGCGACCATCCCGGCCCCATTCTGTTGTCACGATTCCACCTGTTACGATGTACGTCTACCACCGGCCCGCCCCGGCCCCGGCCCATCTCTGCGCCCTAGGTCAGATGCCCGAGCCTAGGTCATGCGCCCGATCTAGTGTCTTCGGTCAGATGCCCTAACTCGGTCAGATGCCCCAAGCTTGATGCTCGGTCAGATGCCCTAACGCCGGTTCAGGTCAGATGCCCGAATTTGAAAACCGAAATTCAGATCCGAATCGCTTTTCGGTTCTTCAATACCATTGTAGACCTCCTCATACTCCGCGAAGCCCACGCAGAACCTGGATACACCATCCGTCGTATCAGGCGTCAATATATTGACACCCAAAGTCTTGTGTTGCACAAAATGTCGTCCTGATATACTCTTTGACAGCGACATCGCGGCTGCAACGGTTCTGAAGCCGGAAACGACACCAACAGAAAGACGGTTTCCGCTGAAGCCGCTGGGCGAGGGGGGCGAGATGGCGGGGGAATCGATGGATATCGAGCCATACGGCGACGCGCTCCTAGCGGACGGATTCGAGGATGCGCTCCTCGGCTTCGGGTTTCAGTTCAATGCAGCCGTCGCGATTTACGACTACGAGGCATGTATTGACATCCTCCGAGAGCGTGACGGGATGTCGGCGCTTGGGGCGCTGGCGTTCTTCGAGTTCAACGTCGCTGGGGCATACATGGGGCCGAATACGCCGGTATTCATGACGAAAGTCGAACGTATCCGCCAGGCCGTGCGCGGCGTCCATGAACACGAGACAAGGAGTCACAGCATGCCCAAAGTTGGTAAGCGGGTCTATCCGAGTGTGAAGCAGGCGAAGGCGGTCGCGAAGCAGACGGGAAAGAAGCTCACCTACACGAAGCGTCCGTCCGCGTATAAAGCCTAAGCCAGAGGATGGTATCCTCAACGCATGACTGAGACGGAGATGGCGCAGGCGCAGGCGCTCCCCACCATAGAGATCGACCCCAAGACGGG
>Ga0209402_10005736_pt1 | contig 10979 bp, 9 predicted proteins | sample ArcticOcean_MG_C_3_FD_187437 | JGI IMG/M metagenome (GOLD analysis project Ga0209402, IMG submission 187437) | Marine microbial communities from western Arctic Ocean - ArcticOcean_MG_CB8_126 (SPAdes) (version 2) | ecosystem: Environmental > Aquatic > Marine > Oceanic | place: Arctic Ocean... | reverse complement strand
CGTATCTGTATCACAAAAATTAATGGGGGATGGAAAAGCTATTTTTAAAGATGAAATAGATCAAGAATATAAATTATTAAGAAAAAATTATAATAATAATAAGTCTGACAATTTAATTAGTCTTGATAAAGCCAGACAAAACAAATTTACATGTGATTGGGATAGCTATACGCCTATTAAACCAACATTTGAAGGTGTTAAGTTTTTTGATGATATATCAATAGAAGAATTAATTGACTATATTGATTGGACTCCATTTTTTAATGCATGGGGATTCAAGAAACGTTATCCGAAAGTTCTTGAAAACGAACAAACTAAAAATGAAGCTCAGAAACTGTTCAAGGATGGAAGAAGTCTCTTAAATCAAGCAATCAAAGAAAAATGGTTTGATGCCAAAGCTACTATAGGGTTCTTCCCTGCTAATTCATCTGGAGATGATATTGTTTTACGCAATGAAGAATTTAATTTATACAATTTGAGACAACAGACATCAAAAAGTAGAAATAAACCTAATTATTGCTTATCTGATTTTATTGCACCTATTGATTCCAACAAACAAGATTGGATTGGAGGATTTGCAGTGACAGCTGGATTCAACGTAGAAAAAATTGGACAAGATTTTGCTGATAACAATGATGACTATAAAAGTATCATGATCAAAGTATTGGGTGACAGAATCGCTGAAGCTTTAGCAGAAAAAATGCATAAAAAAGTCAGAACTGAATTATGGGGTTATGCAAAAAATGAATCTTTAAAAAATGAAGAGTTAATTAAAGAAAAATATATTGGTATTAGACCAGCACCAGGATATCCTTCCTGCCCTGATCATAGTGAAAAACTTGCTCTTTTTAATCTATTAGATATTGAAAATAACTCAAAATTACAATTAACAGAGTCATATGCAGTTTATCCAGCATCCTCTGTTAGTGGTTGGTATTTTTCTCATCCTGAATCAAGATATTTTGGTATATCTAGAATTAATGAAGAGCAATTAATAAATTATTCAAACAGAAAGAAGATGGAAAAAGAACAACTAGTTAAAATTTTCCCTCAGGTAATTGATTTATGAAAGTAATTGAGCATATAGAAAACACAACTGATACTCAATTTAGTTATGAGATTATTCCCCCCTTAAGAGGAAAAGGAATACAGATTATTATAGACATGATTGAAGATTTAAAAAAATTTAATCCTCCTTTTATTGATGTAACAAGTCATTCATCATCAGCGCAAAAATTTCAAAATGGTCAAACAGTCCTGAAGAGAAAAAGGCCTGGGACAATCAGTATATGTGGAATTATACAAAATCGATTCAATATTGATACTGTAGCTCACTTAGTATGTAATGGATTTACTAAAGAAGAAACAGAAGATGCTCTAATAGAATTAAGTTTCCTCGGTATTAAAAATATCTTAGCTATTAGCGGAGATGGAAATCCTAAAAAAAATATTCAGGATGGAAAAAGTATCAATAGAAACTCACTCGAATTGATACATCAGATTAAAAATCTATCTCAAGGTAATTACTTACATGAGATTGCTAACTCATCCACTATTGATATGTGTATGGGTGTTGGATATTATCCAGAACAACATGCTTTTTCAAGTGACTTTGATCAAGAAATTGATTTATTAAAACAAAAAATTGCAGCGGGTGCATCTTATGCTGTAACTCAAATGTTTTTTGATAATCATAAGTATTTTGCATTTGTTGATAGATGCAGAAAAGAAAATATCACCATTCCAATTATTCCAGGAATTAAAATACTAGATAAACCAGGACAGATTGATATTCTACCGAAAATGTTTAATACTAAACTACCAGATGAGTTACATAGTGAGGCAGTAGAAAATATTGAACACATTCAAGAAATAGGAACACGTTGGGCTATCAAACAATCTGAAGAATTAATTAATGCTGGAGTTCCTATCATTCATTACTATTTAATGAACGATACCTCTTGCATGTTAAACATATTAAATCATTTACATAAATAGGAGAAATAAAATGAAAGACTATATATTTACATCGGAATCAGTGTCAGAAGGACATCCAGATAAAGTATGTGATCAAATATCTGACGCTGTACTAGATGCATACTTAAAAGAAGACTCAAACAGTCGTGTCGCTTGTGAAACATTGGTAAAAAATAATCTAGTTGTTATTGCTGGAGAGATTACATCAAAAGGCAATCCTGACTTGGAAAGTGTTGTAAGGGGCGTAATAAATGACATTGGTTACAATGATGATATTCTAGGATTTAATGGAAGTACTTGCAAATTTGAGAATCATATAACAAAACAATCTCCTGATATTGCTCAAGGTGTCAATGAAGGTGAAGGTGAAGATTTAAATCAAGGTGCAGGAGATCAAGGATTAATGTTTGGCTATGCATGTAAAGAAACAGAGTCTTTGATGCCAGCTCCTATTGATCTTGCTCATAAGCTAGTGAAAAAACAATCTGAAGTAAGAAAAAGTGGATTACTTTCATGGTTAAGGCCTGATGCAAAAAGTCAAGTGAGTGTCCAATATGAAGATAATGGAAAAACAATTAAAGGCCTTTCTGCCATAGTGCTATCTACACAACACGACAAAGATATTACTCATCAAGAAATTAAGGATGAAGTATTTGAGCATATTATCAAACCAGTAGTTCCTAGTAATTGGATTACCTCTGAAACAAAAATCTTTATCAATCCAACTGGGAAATTTGTGATTGGCGGGCCTGTAGGTGATTGCGGACTAACTGGAAGGAAAATTATCGTTGATACCTATGGTGGAATGGCAAAACATGGAGGTGGTGCTTTTTCTGGAAAAGACCCGTCTAAAGTAGACAGATCAGCTGCCTATGCCTCACGATATGTTGCAAAAAATATTGTTGCAGCAGGATTGGCTGATTATTGTGAAATTCAAGTATCATATGCCATAGGAGTAGCTGAGCCAACGTCCATCAGCATAAATACTTTTGGAACAAGTAGTATATCAGAAAAGGAACTTGAGTCGTTAGTAAGAAAGCACTTTGATTTAAGACCGAAGAGTCTCATCAATGTACTACAACTAAAAAGACCTATTTACCAAGATACAGCGGCATATGGACATTTTGGAAGAAATGGTGATAATTTTACTTGGGAAAAAACAGATTTATCTAATATATTAATTTCTAGTTAAAAGGTACTTAAATAGGGGAAAAGAAATGAGAGTAGTAAATTTAGATAGTGATAGAAGCATTATAACAAAGAAAGTAGTAAAAAATGGTGATCAAAATATGAGTAATGTAGTAGAAATTTTACCAAATAAAGTAAAGGATATGAGTCTTGCTAAATTAGGTAGGCATCAAATTGGTATTTCTGAGAAAGAGATGCCAGGATTAATGTCTTTAAGAAAACAACATGCCAGCAAAAAACCTTTAAAAGGTTTTAGACTCACTGGTTCTTTACATATGACTACAGAAACTGCTATACTTATTGAGACTCTCAAAGACTTAGGCGCAGATGTTAGATGGGCAAGTTGTAATATCTTTTCCACTCAAGATGAAGCTGCAGCTGCAATTGCAGAAACTGGGACTCCCGTGTATGCTTGGAAAGGTGAAACATTAGAGGAATATTGGGACTGTACCCTACAAGCTTTGACCTTTGATAGAAATTTAGGTCCAAATTTACTTGTTGATGATGGTGGAGATGCAACTCTTCTTATCCATAAAGGATATGAACTAGAAAATTATTTTAATGAGCATGGAAGTTACCCTGAGATAACAACAATCAATCCAGAAGCATTGGTTATTGAAAATCTTATCAGAAAAGTGCATAAGCTAAACTCAAATCATTGGCATAATATTGTGCCTGATATTATTGGCGTTTCAGAAGAAACTACTACTGGTGTTGCTCGCTTAGTGCAGATGGAGCAAGACAATCAACTTTTATTTGCTGCTTTCAATGTTAATGACTCTGCAACTAAGTCAAAATTTGATAATCTTTATGGATGTCGTGAATCATTAGTAGATGGTATCAAGCGTGCTACAGAAGTAATGATGGCGGGTAAAACTGTTGTAGTCTGTGGATATGGAGATGTCGGTAAAGGGTGTGCTCAATCTATGAAGTCTTATGGATGTAAGGTTATTGTTACTGAAATAGACCCTATATGCGCATTACAAGCAGCTATGGAGGGATATGAAGTCAGAACCCTTGAAAGTGTTCTAAATAAAGGTCATCTGTTTGTTACCACCACAGGAAACAAAGATATCATTACACTTGAAGATATAAGAAAAATGAGAGATCAAGCTATTGTTTGTAATATTGGTCACTTTGATAATGAAATTCAAGTAGATGCTTTAAACAATTCAGATGCTACAAGAGAGCAAATCAAACCTCAATATGATAGATATACTTTCCCTGATGGAAAAGAAATATTTCTTCTCGCAGAAGGTAGGTTAGTTAACTTAGGTTGTGCTACGGGACATTCAAGCTTTGTTATGTCAACATCATTTTCTAACCAAGTACTAGCGCAGCTATTTTTAGCAAAAAATAAACCTGAAGTTGGATTATACAATCTACCTAAAGAATTAGATGAAGAAGTTGCAAGACTTCACTTAAAACACCTTGATGCTGATTTGACAATCTTAACAAAAGATCAAGCAGATTATATTGGTGTAAAAGTTGAGGGTCCCTTTAAGAAAGATGAGTATCGATATTAATTGAATATATAATTTTCAATTATATATATAAAAATATCTAGTAAGCGCCCGTTCTCTTAAATATTTCTATTATTGTTTTTAAGATAATTTTGAAATCTAAATACATGCTTCTTTTTTCAAAGTATTCAACATCAAGTTTAACTCTATCTAAATTCTTAACATTAGATCTACCACTTACTTGCCATAAACCTGTAATGCCAGGCTTCATTGATAAATATATATCTTTTTGATTACCATATAGGGTATCAACCTCGTTTTCAACTACAGGTCTTGGACCTATAATATTCATATTATTTTTTATTATATTAAAAAATTGTGGAAGCTCATCTATACTAGAAGATCTAAGAAATAAGCCAAATGGTAATATTCTAGGATCTTTTTTAGCCTCAATTTTATATCCATTATTGACATATTCATTATAAAGGACAGGATCTTCTTTTAATATCTTTTCAGCATTTTTAATCATTGACCTAAATTTATATACTTTAAAAATTTCACCTTTATAGCCAACTCGATTTTGTTTAAAAAAAATTGGGAATCCATCACTGAAAAAAATTAAAAGTGAAACTATTATAAAAACTGGTGATAAAACCAGTATTATTATGATTGCAAATATTTTATTAAACATGGGTTATATTTTTAACTATCAACGATTGCTCTATCTTTCATTTTTTCCCAATCCTTATTTTCCCTAATTCTGTTATTCATTTTATAAACAGATTTAAGTAAGCCGAGTGTATCAAATTCACTTATTATTGCCGAAAGATCTTTTGGTAAACAATGACCTCCAAATCCTATGTTTCCATCTGGGCCTGGAACTTTCCAATGTGACTTTCCTAACCGATCGTCATACAAAACATGTTCTAATACATTATCATAATTTAAATCTAGGTTGTCACAAATATATTTCATTTCATTTGCAAATGATACCTTGGTAGCCAAAAAACAATTAATGAAGTACTTGATCATTTCTGCTTGTTTTGCCTCCGTTTTTATAATGACTACCCTCGGGAATAATACAGAGTATATTTTTTCTAATCTATTCACTTCATTTTCTGTACCACCCAATATAATCCTGTTTTGGTTTTTGAAATCTTCAATAAAATTTGCTTCAGTTAAAAATTCAGGATTGAAAATAATATCAATATTTTTATATCTACTATTCAATCTATCTGTAGTTCCAGGTGATACAGTTGATTTAATCACAATAATTTTTCTACTTGAAGTTTCATTTATTTCATTTATGACTTCTTCAACAATACTTACATCGCAAGTTCCATCTTTTTTCATTGGTGTTGGAACGCATACAAAAATTATTTCAGATTCTTTTGCCAAATCAGATATTGAACTATGAGTTGATTTAGCATCATGAAACTTATCATAAGTTATTATATCATAAGATAATTTAAAAACAGACGTGATTGCACTCCCCACATATCCTTGACCTATAATTCCAATATTATTTTTAATGGGTTTTTTCATATAAGAATAGCTTTAAATCTCATTTATTATATTTTATTATACATTTTTCTATCATATCATCGAGCATAGCCTCAAAAGAATATTCAGGCTCCCAACCTACAGCATTTTTCAATTTTGAGGAATCACCTTTTAAAACATCTAGCTCTTCTGGTCTAAAATATTTTGGATTTACCGATAGATATTTTTTTTGATCCAACTTAAGCTTATTAAATACATAGTCAACTAGATTTTGCACAGTATGAGATTTTCCTGTTGCACAAACAAAATCATCAGCTTTATCATGTTGTAGAATCATCCACATTGCCTTAACATAATCTTTTGCATGTCCCCAATCTCTCGCTGCACTTAAATTTCCGAGTTCTAGTTGATCTGATAGGCCATTTTTGATTTTAACTGCTTCATAAACCACCTTATTTGTAACAAAATTAATCCCACGCCTTGGTGACTCATGATTAAATAAAATACCATTGGATAAAAATAAATTATAGGAGTTTCTATAGTTTCTAATAATATTGTATCCAAATACTTTAGCGCAACCATAGGGACTGACAGGATTCATCGCAGTAGATTCCCTTTGATACCCATCATTATCTATAGAATTACCAAACATCTCAGATGATGAAGCCTGATAAAATTTGACATTTTTTCTTGATAATAATCTTATAGACTCTAGAAGATTTAAAGTCCCAGAAACAATAGTATCCACAGTATATAATGGCTGATCAAATGAAACGCGCACATGTGATTGTGCGCCTAAATTATAAACTTCATCGGGCTGAATCGACTTCATTAATCTCACTAAAGAGCTCATATCAGTCAAATCTGCATATTCTAGATTAAGATCATTAAAAATATGGTCTATTCTCACTGATTGGTTTTCAGCTACAGAGTTTCTTTTAATTGTACCATAAACTTCATAGTCCTTTTCTAGTAAAAACTCTGCAAGATATGAACCATCTTGACCGCTTATTCCTGTTATTAATGCTCTTTTTTTCATCCTACATCTCCTTGATTAATTATTTCTGATATAAATTCTATATTTTCGACTGATAATTTGGGATGGTTTGGAATATAAAATCCATATTTATCTATAATTGTAGCATTTTTTAATTCTAACCTACCATAAGATTTTATATAAAAAGGTTGAGTTCCCATTGAACCAGAAATCATTGGTCTTACTTCTATATTATTTTTTTGCAGATCTAAGACTATTTTATCTCTATTAGGACTGACTACTGGATATGCAAAATTAGAAGTAAAAGTATTAGGACGTTCATAAGCCATCCAATATTTATTCTTAATTAATTTTTGATAAGCTTTAAAATTAGATTCTCTTTTTAGGCCCCACTTATCTAATTTATCAATTTGAGCTAAACCAATATAGGCTTGTAAATCTGTCGATCTAAAATTAAAGCCACTATAGTAAAAAGTGTATAAAGAGTTAAATTTTGAAATCTTCCAATCTTTTTGTAGCTGATTTTGTGTATCTTCGCTTAAATCTCTATCCCATCCATGACTTCTCATTGATACAAGCAATTCATACAATTCTTTATCATCTGTTGAAATAAAGCCTCCTTCTATCGTTGAAATATGATGACCAAAATATGTAGAAAAAGTGGATGCTAATCCAAATGTACCTAATTTTTTATTTTTATATTCACAGCCCATAGATTCACATGTATCTTCTAACAACAATACATCATATTTAGAGCATAGATTTACAATCTTATCCATTTCTGGCACTAATCCTAATATAGAAACAAATAGTAGCGCCGCTGGCTTGTCTTTCTTAAATATTTCTTCTAAATGATCTAAATCAACTGACAAATCTTCTAAATTACAATCGCATAGGATCGGATCTAGTCCTAATTGTATCACAGGAGCTAAATCGGTAGCCCAAGATATAGCTGGTACTACTATTTTACTATTCTTTAAATACTTTCCCTCTTTCAAAGCATAAAGCATTAAAAGATTAGCTGATGATCCAGAATTACAAAATACTGAGTATTTTTTACCTAGCCATTTTGAAAATTTTTTTTCAAGCTCTATAGTGACTGACCCTTTTGTTAATTTTGGGTAAGACTTCAACCAATCTATTAATCGATCAATATCTTTGTTATCAATTGTATCTTTAACTAAAGTTATCATAAACTTTTTCTATACCTTCCTCGAGAGAAGTAAATTCAAAGCCATCTATTAGAGATATTAATTTTGATGAATCTACATCTTTTCTAAATTGTCCATCTAGCTCTTTATCGTTGTTATATCTAATTTTCAAATGAGTTTTCTTACATGCTTTAGTTGCAATTTTTGCTATTTCATCAACAGAATGTACATAGTCAGGAGCAACATTTACATTTTCATTAATATCTTTTCTGATAAAAATATCAATTATTCTTGCTAAATCATCGGTATACATAAACTGTCTTAAGGGTTTACCGGTACCCCATAAGTCTAATGTTTTTTCAGATTTATGAATTTTTTTAATTAGGGCCGAAACAAAATGACTTTTATTTTCATCAAACTTATCATACTCCCCATAAAGATTGCATGGAATAAGATAGCACCATCTTTTATTATATTGATTTACATATGCATCAATGTGAGCAGCCATAGCTCTTTTTGATATTGCATATGAAAAATTTCCAGGAGCAGGAGGTCCATTAAAAAGTTGATTTTCATTTATAGGATAATGTTCTACAAAGTCAGGATAAATACATGTACTTAAAATTGCAACTACTCGATCAACATTATGCTCATGACATTTTTTTAATAAATTAGTATTAATCAATAAGTTTTCTTCAATATAATCCAAAGGGTATTTTATGTGTTCCATTATTCCACCTACTTTTGCAGCTAAATGAATAACTACGTTCGGACTATATTTATTCATTACATCATCAATTTGTTGCAAATCCATCAAATCACATTCTTTTGATGACAAAAAGATAGCATTGGGAATATATTTTTGGAGATGCTTGCCAATAAGACCAGACCCTCCTGTTATAAGAATTTTAGATTCATCCATATTGTTATTCCTAATAGCATTATTATTACTTAATACTCACAGAAACTTATTATAAATATCACATTACGCCAATATTTAATATTTTTTTTTTCAATAAAAAATAGTAAAATTGAATACAATGAAAGTTAGTATAATAATTTTAACATACAATTCAGAACAAAATATAAAGCACTGTATTGATTCAATAAAAAAGCAGACATATAAAGATATAGAATATATCATAATTGATGGGTTGTCTTCAGATAATACAATAAAAATTATTGATGAAAATAGAGAAAATAATACAATTTTAATTTCTGAAAAAGATAATGGTATATATGATGCTTGGAATAAAGGATTGAAAAGAGCTTCTGGAGATATAGTTGGTACAGTAATGTCAGATGACTACTTAAATGACCAGGATTCAATCCAAAGTATTGTTAACATTTTTAAAGAAAAAAAATGTGATATTGTCTATGGAAATATGCAGTTTGAGTTAAATAATAAAATTGTAAGGCAATGGAAAGCAGGTAAATTTAATAAAAAAAAATACTATTTAGGATGGATGCCCCCTCCACCAACTGTATATGTAAAAAATACAATCTTGAAAGAAAATGAAACATTTGATGAAAAATATAAAATAGCAGCCGATTATGAATGGCTATTGAGAATTTTCTTTATGCAAAATTATAATATTTACTATTTCGATAGATTTTTTTATACATTAAGAATGGGTGGTGTGAGCAATAAAAATCTAATCAACATAATTAAAAGTAATAGAGAGTGCTATCAAGCCTGGGTAAATAATAAAATTTCAAAATTTCCTTTTTGGATATTTTTTAAACCATTTTTTAAAATATTACAAATAACTAGCTTTAATAGTTTTCTAAATTTCTATAAAAAATCAAAATAGAAATTAGTCATTGACCTTATTACCAAATTTACTATTTTTCAGATAATCTGCTAATTCTGCTCTTTTAAAGTGATTTAAATTTCCACCAACAGTGCAATTAATTATTGTCTTACTAGGCGTATTATGAAAATAATTTTTAACAATCTTAAATCCAAAGTCTATCGCATCATAATTAGGTAGTTGCCAAATAACTCCTTTGCCAAAATAGTTTTTATGAAAATGATCAGAATCCTCTCCTTTGGAAGTTATTGCTTTATCAGATGGTCCTTTATTTTTAAAGTTATTATCAAAACCAATAAGAATTATTTCACTAAAACCAAAATAAATTGCTAGCTGAATAGCAAGAAAAGTAACAGATCCTGAATATGATATAAAACCATTGTTAACTTTGTCAAATTTATTTAAACCATAAATAGTTTGAGGTATAAAGCAAGCATCTTGAGAATTAATATATTTTCTATATTTGTAATGATAAAACTTCTTACATGTTGTTGATGACATTTCATCATGAAATTGTTCAATCACATATCTATTAATACTTACAAGAAAATCTGTTTGAAACCCTAATTTATTAAAAAGTAAATAAATTCTATTCAAACCAAAAGTGTATTCATTTTCTAATAATTTTAGATCAATTTTATTTAAACTAGGACCATTTCCGATAATAACGCATCGTTTATTATTATAATTGTTTTTTAAATGTTTAGTTGAATTTAAAAAAGATTTATAGCCTTTTCTTGAGTCAAACTTCCAACAAAAATAATTTGGCATAGAACGTATTCTTTCTAAAATAAGTATAGCAGGTGCAGGCAAAATACTTCTTATTTTTGCCTTGAAATTTATTAAATATTTCTTAAATAATGCCATATACGCTACATGGAGCACT
>Ga0209402_10005727_pt1 | contig 10987 bp, 7 predicted proteins | sample ArcticOcean_MG_C_3_FD_187437 | JGI IMG/M metagenome (GOLD analysis project Ga0209402, IMG submission 187437) | Marine microbial communities from western Arctic Ocean - ArcticOcean_MG_CB8_126 (SPAdes) (version 2) | ecosystem: Environmental > Aquatic > Marine > Oceanic | place: Arctic Ocean... | reverse complement strand
CCGCCGGTTGATTTCGGACCGAGGGTCTTCCATGTCCTGAAAGTAGTCCGCCACGTCTTCGGCACACAGCTGAATCGAAGCCGCCATTGTCTATCCTCCATGAATGAAAACGTAGTTCCTTCCTCATGGAGAACATGTAACAACAGCCTATAGAATGCGCAAGCCCCTATCTGCCCCAGGTTATCCAGAGTGCGCGCTGGCCCTGCGATCGAAGCCATTGCAACACCGGCCGCTCAAAAACGCGCATTCATTGTCGCAATACCGGCCATGGCTCTCACGTCAAACGGTTACAGGTGGGACGCCTCTGTTAGCGTTGTTGAACCAGCACAGAGTCAATTCATTCGACATGGTCTGTCTGTTGAGGCGAACAGGACGATCTATCTGGCATTCGTCTACGATGGATCGACGGTACAGCTCTACTCCGACGGAAAGCCCGCCACGTCGCCGCTGGTACGTCGAGACACGGGAGCATCCACTGATGTGCCTGTCACTTCGGTCGACGGTCAACCGAAGTCCTCATGGTTCAAGACCAGCTACATCGGCAGGCTGAATCCCACTCCAAATCGCTCCGAATTCTTCGATGGACTGATCCACGAAGTCCGCATTTCGAACGTGGCTCGTAAGTCATCCGAATTGCAGCCACGACAACGATTCGAAGCAGACGACAAGACGATTGCGCTGTATCACTTCGACGAAGGCAGCGGCACGGTCCTGCGCGACTCGTCCGGCAATGGAAACCACGGAAAAATCGAAGCGGCAGACTGGGTCGATGTGGCTAGTGCCGTGCAGCCAACTCCAGTCGGCTCACCCGTTGATACAAACGAAGTCGGTGTCATCGCGCGCGACGGACTGGACTGGATTCCCGGCCTGCTTGATTCGCCGGCAAGCCCGACGGGGGTAAGGCGATGGCAACTGGATACGACTTGCCCACGGGCGACATGCCACGACATCACCTGGAGTCCCCGGGGTGACATGATCGCCGTGGCTGTCGGTTCCGCAATCCACATTCGCGACGCGGAAAGCCTCGAGCTTCGCCACATTCTGCTGGGACACAATTATCCCGTGACGTCCGTGTCGTGGCACCGGGACGGCACGCGGCTGGTGTCACTGGCCGTAATCCAGAAGGACGAGCATCTGGTCTGGGACCTTGACGAACGCCAGGTGCAGGTACATACGCATCCTCCATTTGGCAGACACATCGCGGTTTCGCCGAAAGCCGACATCCTCGCGATGGCGGGCTGGGCCGGTCGCCTGATTCTGTTCGACCTGGCTGGAAATGAAGTCTTCCGCACAGGGATGGCGGCGAATAGCAGAAGCTCTATGGCCTGCGCCTGGTCCCCAGATGGGAACCGGGTTGCCCTGTGGCGCTCGGACGGGATCTACATCTTTGATGCGGACGAGCGATCGCAGCAGCCGGTGTCCGTCCTGACCTCACCCGTAACACAGGGGATCAAGCCAGACAGCGCCAGCCACATGGCGTGGATTGGTCTCGACCGGATTGCCATCAATACCCTTTACGGCGGACCGCCTGCCATCATCGACATCACAACGGACACGGCGCATATCGTTCCCGTAAAGGACGAATTTCGCCCCAGGCACGTCGGCGTAACGGCCAGCGGTCGCGTTCTGTTCGCGGGGTCACTGGGCTACCACGAGGGCGTCTGTCTCTCCGTCGATTCGCAACTCGCGGAACCGACAACCATAGACGTTGCGTCATCGCCTGCCATTTGTGTTGCCACGAGCCCTGACAAGAGCCGATTCGTCATCGGCTCGACCGAGGGCACGGTTTCTATTTACGGCAACGATGGAACGTTCCATGTGAGCACGCGCCCGGATGCAAATGCAAGGCAGTATGAGGTGAAATGGAATGCGTCTTCATCCCGCCTCCTGCTACTCGTCGCCAGCTTCAAGGGAAGTCGTTCTGAATATTTCACGTGGCATGAAGTCTGGTCGCCGACAGGAGAAAGATCTTCTGAACGAATCGGCTTCCCCGCTGTCCGGGGAAATGCCTGGAAGGCTGACGGCTCTGAATTTGCCGTCCTGCAGAAGGACCAGGACATTCACATCTATGACCAGAACGGGCAGTTGATCCGCAATGTCGGCCTGCCTCCCAAACCATCTGGTTACCCGTTGACCTTGGATTGGCATCCGACTCGAGACGCATTTGCCGTCGGAAACACCAACGGATCGCTCATGGTCTTTGACAACGGCCAGGTCACCGAACTCGGAACGGACGTCAGTCCACGACTCATGGCGTTCAGTCGGGACGGACAAAACATTGTGACTGCGGCTTTGGACGGCACAGTGACTCGCTGGTTGCTTGATGGCACGCAGGAATCTGTTGGACGTGTCAGCCGGGCACCAGCGTCGATGGTCGAAGGCGACGATTCCTCCTGGGTGATCGCAGACAACAATTCTTCTGTCATCCTGACGCCGGATGGCCGAATCGAGAAGCTACCCTCAATCGGCGTCGCCTTTCAAGCGGTCGGATGGACGAAAGAGGGAACAATCATCGGCGCGGGTCTTGTCGGCATGCAGTTTCCCAGATTCGTCGAGATGTCACGCAACGGTGAGGTCCTGCGCCAACGGCGTCTGCACAGCGAAGGTGTGAGATCGCTGTCGATCGGACGAAAGAACAACCTGATGGTCACGAGTGGTGGATATGACGCCAGATGGAATGCCGTGATGTTGCCTCAGGCGATCTTGTCTGGAAAGTCGTTCGATTCGGTGCCGATGACTATCTGACGGTCGACGCAAACGGCCAGTTTCTGCACGGCGCCAGGGAGCTATTGGAGAATTTCCAATGTCTGGTTGAACGCGAGGACGGGACAGTGAGCGCCATGTCGCTGAAAGCCTTTCGAAGCGAATTCTCGCGACAACAAGAGATAAGGCCATGTCATGAATCCGTCGGTCGAGTCGCCGTAGATATGCACCTGGTGTCTGCGATACCCGACATCCCCGGCGGGTGCACCAGTTTGAGCCGATGCTCGAATACGACACGACACCGAACCTGTTCCACGAGCCCTGCTGGCAGAACCACTTGGTGTCCTTGATCAGGTCAAAGCAAATGGCGGTTGTATTCGTCCGCCGCAGGGGCCGGGGATCGGCGTCGAACTCAATGACGACTTCGTCCAGAAGTATCGGGTTGCATAGGCGACGTCCGTCTATTTGCACGGCAAGACGGACGCGAATTCTTCACGTTCGACCGAATCTCCGAACAGGACCTCGGCGCAGGATTCGAGGTCAAAGTGAAACATCGCTCTTGTGGCGCGATCGATATCGATCTCGGCGATCACAAGCTCTTCACGTTTCACCTCCGACTGCGCCGTGATTTGTCCGTCCGGAGCGACGATCAGGGAGCGGGAGTTCTGGTGATCCAGGCAGGCATTGCAGGATGCGAACCAGACTGTGTTTTCCGCGGCACGCGTGACGATCATGGCGTGGTGAATTGGAATCTTCCAATCGTTAGGGCGAGTCGTATTGTTCTGCGGATGAAAGACAAGCTGCGCCCCCTGCTGAACACACTCGCGAGTCGATTCGGCAAATCGGAATCCCTCGAAGCAGATCACCACTCCGACGGTGACACCGAACAATTCATAAGTCTCAAAAGAATCACCGGCTGTATACGCGACCGCGTCGAGCGGTGTCAGCCGCGTCTTGTGATGCGTGCCCAGGATTGTGCCCTGTTCCGAAATGACGATCGTTGAATTATACGGCTTGCCGGAATCCGGATCACTTTCCAATGGGATCTCTGTGCCCAGGATGCAGGCGATTCCCAACCGGCCGCAGGATGCGGCAATCTCATTGTGCAGGGCGTTTAATTTCGCCACGGGAACTGGAGCGTCCGCGGCGGTAATGTCGGCGCGGTAACCAACGGTCTGTGTTTCCGGAAAGCAGACAATCTGGACTCCGCTATGCGCTGCCTGCTCAAGAAACCGGAAAACAGTTTCTGCATTGGCGTTGAAATCGTCCGTCTGCCGTGTTTGTGCAAGACCGATCTTCAGCGTGGCCATTTGAAACGTCCTCCAAAACTCTGTGATGCGGGGATCATGCAGAGAAGCCCCACAATTTTGCGGCATTTCGTCCGAGGATCTTCTCGCGATCGTCTCGCGTGAAGAACGGAATCCGATTGCGAATCAGATCAATCTCCTTGTCCAGTGTCGGCCGCATGTAGGCAACACGAGCCGCGCCAGGGTACCCCGTCCCAAAGAGTAGCCGGTCTGGACCAAAGGCTTCGTAAACTCGCTTGACGTACGGATAAGCGTCGGAAAACGGATACTTGCCCGACTTCGAGACTGAACTGAGTTCCGAGACCTTTACCCAGACGTTGGGATACTTCGCCATGGCGAGGAGTAACTGAAAGTCCGGTTCCGGGTCCTTGACGCCCAGATCCACCTGACTGAAGTGGTCAATAATAACTCGCATCTTCGGATGGGCGCGGACCATTGTCTCGAGCCTGGGTAGCTGTTTCGCAGCGATAAAGAAGTTGAATACGGCCCCAAGTTCCTCGGCCTTACTCCACAGGCGATGCGTTTCCCGAGCGTTGATCCAACCATCTCCACCATGCATGCCGTCCTGATAATAGATGGCGCTGAATCGCATTCCGTGAAGTCCGTGTTCCTTTATCCAGAACTCCATCTTCTTCACCACGCCGGGATCGGTCGGGTCAATGAGACCGTGCGCCTTGAGACGTTTGGGGTGTTGCTTGACGCAATCAGATACGTAGTTGTTGTCCCACCCGTGGTAAATGACCTGAACCAATACGGAGTGAGTGCAGCCGTGCCGGTCCATGTCCTCGATCAGCATTTCAACCGTTGCCGGGTGTGGGGCTTTCTCGAAGTTCCTGACGTATGGGTGAGCGAAGGGATAGCGCACCGGATCGTCAGCCCACACGTGCATGTGAGTGTCGATGACCGGGCTCTTGCCGCCTTGCGCGGCCTGGGTGTCACCACTCAGGCTGATTGCCATGGACAGAGGGCTGATGGCTGCCGTCGCCGATTGCATGAACACTCGGCGGTTGACATTTGGCTGCATTACGGTCGACTTCAATTCGCGATGATCTTGCATTTTGTTCTCGTCAGTTCACGGGACGATTAATACCACGCGTAATCCAAGTCGGTCTTGCGTCGCGGTCGGGTCGGACAAGGCTCACGGTTCTTTTATCGGAGTGCGGATCAGGAAGTCGAACAGCTCGCCGTAGCGGTTGCCGTCGAGTGTGATGTCAAAGGGGACGATGCTGACTCCCGGCGGAGTGGCGCTGCGATCTACATTGAGTGTGATTCGATAGCTTTGGCGACTCTTGCGTTCAATGCTGCCTTCCAGCACGTTCGGCTCGGCGCTAACGCCTGGAGGCAGCTTCAACTCGACTCGGTGTTTTTGTGCTGAATCGCGGAAATTGCGGACAGTCACGGCTACGTGCTGTTCGTCATGTTCACTGAAGTCGACGCGATAGGGGTATGCGGAAACCCAGTAGGGATCGAACAAATACTCGTAGTCGCTGTCCGGCAGCAGGTCGCGATACATCGCAATGATCCTTTTGGACCATTCATGGTAGCGGCTCAGAAAAGCCGCGGGATCATTCATGACATACGAATGGCTGCCCATCACGATGTCGGGCTTCAGGTTTTTCAGATAGCGGCTGCCGTACAGATAGCCTTCCTCAAAGATCGCACTGTTGCGGGCAACGACCGCTTCATGACCGTCCTGCCTCACGTCCGCCGGATTGCCGAACAGGTTGTCTCCTGTAAAGGCAATACGTTTGCCGTCCAACTCCAGCCACAAACAACAGCCGAATTCCGTCTGTCCCGGCATCCAGTCCACGTGAATCGTGTAGCCTTCCCACTGAACGGTTTCTCCGTCACGAAATGACTTTTCGATCTTCATGCCGTCGAACCCGTCACCGTAGGCAGACACAAGTGCCGCGTAGTCGTACCGTCGTGGGTGCTCGCATTTGTCTGCAATCCGGTCCAGTGTCCACGCTTTGGCACCATAGGTTTGCTTGAGAGTCGGGCCCAGCAGGAAATGATCGCCATGCATGTGCGAGATCCAGAACGCGTCAATCTCTTTCAGTCCCAAATGTGCCCGCATCCCGACAATGATTTCTTCCAGCATAGACTGTGGAAACAACCCGCAATCGAGAATCAGACCTTTGCCAGCATCGGACACAATGATGGCGAAGTTCTTCCCCTTGGTCTTGTGGCTGAGTTTGTAGAGATGCGGTGTTACCTGACTGATCAGTGGAACTGCTGTCGGCTTGGAAATCGAATCCCGTTCCTGTTCGGTGGATTCAAATACTGGATAGCCGCGGACATAGCTTTGGCGAAACGTCGCGAGCTTTGCACGATATTCGTCGAGTTGTGTTTGCGGGTTTCGGATCGTTGGCCCGTGTGATGGCAGAGCCAGATCAAGCTTCTGTTCGATTAGCTGGTCGACCGATGCGATAAGTGTGTCGATGCCTTTGGCAAACCCGTAATCCCATTCGGTGTCGAACCATGTTGTCATTCTGGCGCCGTCGTGCATCACGCCACCGGTGAAGGCAATCGCCTGGCCGTCTCGACGGATGATGTAGCTCATGCTTCCTGGCGAGTGCCCCGGTGTGTCCAGGCAAAGAAAGTCGATGCCGTGCCAGGTAAAGACGGCGCCAGCGGCCAGGCTTCTACTGAGCGGAATCGGGTGTTGCGGCGGTCGGACGTAGCTCGCTCCGTAGACCGAGAACTTGTCGCCCAGCTTTGGGAACCACTTGCGAAACTCGGTCGGTTGTTCGAGCAATTCACGCTCTGCCTCGGGAGCAGCGACTTTCGTCTGACTTCGGTCAATGCGACCAATTCCCTGCAGTTGCTCGCGATGATGGTGCGTCAGCAACACCCATTCGACTTGCTGTACTCCGATGTCCTTCAAATGGTCGACGACGCTGCCATCGCCGAAGTCGATCAGCACTGCAGAGTCACCGTCCCGCAGGACATACACGTTGCATGTGTCAGTCCAGACGAACAAATCAGGATGGATGGCTGCATCGGGCTGACGAAACCCGGACGTCGCCGCGGGTTTTTCCTGCGCCGTCAGACTGGTATCGGGACACAGAGCAGCCAGACAGACCAGGGCGAGAACCTGCCGTGATCGTTGGGAAATAGAGCTCATCGCGTACTCCGGCAGATATTGTAGGTCTGGGTGTTCTTCACGCGTTTCGCAAGAGCGGTGCAAAGTGGTCTTACCGATGAAAGTCACTCCTCCGCTGGCAATACCGGATCCGCGACCGAGAGGACATGATCGGCTGGGGCCGTCGGCGCAGAGATATCGGAGCGGTTGCTGAGGTTGTCACTGGTAACGAGCACGCTGAAGGTCGTACCCGACGGGCTTGAGTCGGTCAGCTCGATCCGGCCTGCGGAAGTTCGTTCCAGGACGTGGCGGCACACAAACAGCCCAAGCCCGGTACCAGTGTCCTTGGTCGTAAAGTAAGGCTCGAACAGTGCCACGCGATCCTCGTCCTTGATGCCATGACCGGTGTCGCGGATTGCAATGCGAATCCAGCCGGACTCAAGACTTGTTGAAATCTCGATTGTGCCTCCTTCAGGCGTCGCATCCATCGCGTTGAGGATCAGGTTTAGAAATACCTGCACAAACTGGTCATGCACGAGCCGCAATGTCGGTAGCCCGCGCGCGTAGCGAGTGATGATGCGTTTGCCTTTGCGGCGTTTGTAGTACTTGGCAATGCTAAGAGCTTCCTCAACGATCCCGTGCACGTCACACAGAGTCGGGTCGGTGTTGGCCGGTCGGCTGAAGTCGACCAGCTCGCGCAGAGTGCCCTGAATTCGACGCAGTTGATCGCCGATCAGCTGATACCGTTCCTGAGTTTCTGTGTCGGTCTCCTTCTTCCGTCTGAGCAGTTGCACGAGCGAGCTGATTGCCGCCAGTGGGTTGCCAACCTCATGCGCGATTCCCGCGGCGAGCAGTCCGAATGCCGCCTGCTTTTCGTGCTGAACCAGCATGGCCTGCGATTCCCGCAGTTCACCCGTGCGTTCAACAATCCGCTGTTCAAGTTGCTCGTTGGCCTGCTGAAGTTGTTCACCTGCCAGACGCAACAGGCTCGTCAGATGCGTACTGGCCCATGTGACCCAGCCCATCGAGACGACTGTGATGATCCAGGGCAACACGGTCGCCGTCGGTTGAGCAAACAGCAGTGTCGAATAACTGACCGCATGCAACAGAAACGTTGTGTGTGTCACTGTCTGTGAATAGCGAGTCGCGCAGGCAACCAGCGACAGGTAGTAGTAAAAGCGGAACGCGCTGTCCTGCCCGCGGTCGTAATAACACAGAACGCCAATAAAGATCGCCTCAAGAAATGAAACGCCCAGCGGCCAACCGCTCAGAAAGACACGGCCGCGCGCACTCCACACCGTGTCGATGGCGACGTAGATCACTCCGATTCCCAGAATCGCGTTCAGCAGCGGCACGTTGCGTTGAGACTCGCCCGACGTCAGGTCGTCGCCGACAAGATTCACCAGGGCGAATCCGACGATGACTCCAAACCAGCGAATTCGCAGTTCGATCGCCTCAGCAGCGAGATCGAATCGCGACGTGTTGTAAGTGTCGATCTGCGTGGGCATGGGGTTCATTCAATCTCGATCCAACGCTTTGTGTTTCAGCGGGTCGCCGGACGTTCCGTGCGTCGGAACGACCGCGCATTGGTCGTATCAGGCAGGCTGCTGCTTTGCCACTGTGTCACGCGTCCGCCTAAACTGACCACCCGCGCCGAACAGGGTGTGCCTGAACGGAGTGCGTTCTTTCCCAGCCCCATCTCCCTCCAGTCTTCCCCGAGGATTCCCATGCGGACTGTTTTGCTGAGTCTCGTCGTGTTGTCCGGTTCCGTATCCGCTGAAGAGGGCTTCTGGAATCAATTTCGCGGTCCTCATGAAGATGGCACGTCCGAAGCGACCGGTCTGCCAGTGACGTTCGGCGAAGATTCGCCCGAAATCGCCTGGAAGACAGCGGTCACTGGACGCGCCTGGTCGTCTCCCGTGATCTGGGGTAACCAGGTCTGGGTGACCAATGCGCCGAAAATTCAGAATCCCCCGGGTGCGACGAATCAGAAGTCGTTTTCCGAAGGTGCGCCGCCGCTGAAGACGCCAATTCGACTTTCAGCCGTGTGCCTCGATCTGGAGAGCGGTCGAGTTCTGCATGACATCACCGTCTTTGAGGTTTACCAGCCGCAGTACACGCACCCGACAAACGGTTACGCGTCGCCGACACCGTGGATTGAAGAGGGACGCATCTACGTCCACTTTGGAGTCTACGGGACTGCCTGCCTCGATACGCAGTCGGGGAAAAAACTCTGGGAGAACACAGAGCTGGAATGTCATCACTGGCGCGGCCCGGGTGCGTCACCGGTTGTGCATGGCGACCTGATTTATCTGTGCTTCGACGGATACGACAAACAGTTCGTGTCTGCCTTGAACCGAAACACGGGCAAGATTGTGTGGACGCGGAACCGCGACATTGATTACGGCACCGACAATGGTGACCGCAAGAAGGCCTATTGCACTCCGCGCATTGTTCGAGCAGCCGGGCGCGATCTGCTGGTCAGTCCGTTTGCGATGGCGACGATCGCCTATGACGCACAATCCGGCGACTCAGTATGGACCGTGCGTCACGGAGGCATGAACGCTTCGGCCCGTCCGCTGGTCGGTCATGGTCTGGTCTACATCTGCGCGGGATCGGGGGACAAATCACTGATCGCAGTTCGTCCGGATGGACGCGGGGACGTCACGGACACGCATATTGAATGGAGCCTCGGCCGGATGACTCCGAAACGCCCTTCGCAACTGCTGGTCGGTCGCAACTACTACATGATCCAGGACGAGGGCGTGTTCTCGTGTGTCGACGCGTTGTCCGGGGAGATCGTGTGGACGAAACGAGTTCCCGGCATGTACTGGGCGTCACCCGTGTATGCGGACGGTCACATCTACTGCAGTTCGCAGGACGGCAGCATTGCCGTCATCAAAGCCAGTCGTGACTTCGAACTGGTGGCCGAAAACAAGCTCGATGCGGGCATTACGGCGTCACCTGCGATTGCCGGCAACTCGCTGATCGTGCGTACGGAATCGCACATCTACCGGATCAGGAGCGCGAAGTAATCGACGTACAAACCGGTCTCGTGCGTTTACAGTTCTTCGCGTAGGCGATCCTGCACGATGTCGATCATTAGCGGATGCAGTCCCAGCGGCGGACAGAGTGTGAAGTTCTGCGTTGGATATCGCTCGCGGAGTTCATCGCGGAACCGTTGCAGATCACGCATCACGTGTGAGCCGGCGCTCAGGAAGTAGGGCATCATCAGGATGTTGTCGGCTCCCGCTTTAACGCACTCGGCTGCGCCGGCCGGGATCGATGGGTCGGCGAGCTCCAGATAGCTTGCGATGACGATGTCGTATTCGCTTGTCTCTACAAGTCGTTGTGCGACTTCGAGCAGATCGTGATTGGCCTCCGCTCGCCGGCTGCCGTGTGCGATGAGAAGTACGGCCGTAACCATGTGAGAATTCCAGCGGCTAGAACATTTTCAGAATTGGTCTTCAGGTGTGAGCCGTGACGCGTAAGCAGCCGGGCTCGGCGCCCTGCCCGAGGCCTTACGGCCAGCGGCTCACGCATGCAAATTGAGGGACAACTCTGGTGGCATTGGGCTCTTGAAGTTGCACACTTTTTGCCCCCTCTCCCCGAAACATTGGCGCGGTCGACTGTCTTTTGCAGCAGAGCCCTGCATCGCCAATGTTTTGGGGGAGAGGGCCGGGGAGAGGGGGCTTTCACTCAGCTGCGATAGACCAATGAAAGTGGACACCGGAAATAGAATTTAGACGGCGAGTTTAGTGCGGTGTTCTTCTTCGAATTCGTCAGGTGTTCTGTAACCGAGAGTCTGGTGAATTCTCTTTGAGTTGTAGAAGGTTTCGATGTACTGGAAGACGCTGCGTCTGGCTTGATTGATATCGGCAAAGTCTTCGAA
>Ga0209402_10005708_pt1 | contig 11007 bp, 11 predicted proteins | sample ArcticOcean_MG_C_3_FD_187437 | JGI IMG/M metagenome (GOLD analysis project Ga0209402, IMG submission 187437) | Marine microbial communities from western Arctic Ocean - ArcticOcean_MG_CB8_126 (SPAdes) (version 2) | ecosystem: Environmental > Aquatic > Marine > Oceanic | place: Arctic Ocean... | reverse complement strand
TAGAGAGGCCATGGAGAACAGCATTAAAAAATGCTCAAATTGAAGATTTCAGGTGGCATGACCTTCGTCATAGTGCTGCTTCATATTTAGCAATGAGCGGAGTTTCATTGCTCAGCATAGCAGAAATCCTTGGACACAAGACATTACAGATGGTTAAACGTTATTCTCACTTAAGCCAAGATCATCTCCGCGATGAAATTAATAAGATGGCAAATAACTACAAGATGTAACTGGCATGACTTCAAAACTTAAAGCAAATCTCAATTAAGACATCAAATGACAGAAGAAGATCGTCAAAGAAATGACACAGAAATGGAGAACTGGGCTGTTGAACACGAAAGAAGGAAAGAAGAAGGATATTTTCCAAAAGGGGTTGAAAGTGAAGAAGGAAAGATATGTTGGGAATCCATGTGCTTCGTACTGAAGTTTGAATGGAATTATTCCCAAAATCGCCACCAAATCATGAAGGCCGGTATTTCTCAAGAAGATGAACTTAAGAGTATTCTTCACAGTTTGGCTGATTTTCAAGACGCACCACCAAATATACCTACATCAGAAAATTGTGCTATCGAAAAGGCCTACATCGCTTCAGCCGAATATTTTTGCCGTCGTCTTGGCAAAGAAATCCCTCAATCAGTATTCAATGAAAAGCATTCACAATCTGGTAAATTAAGAAGCCCTATAACATTTTTTATTGATGAGCAAATCAAAGAGGGGGAGGAAGTTTGGAAGGAAGCATGGATAAAGTTATATAATTTGGCAGACATTAAAAACACAAAAAAAGAAAATTTGGCGCTCCACAACTTAGGAGAAAAAAACTTTTATCTAAGGCGTGAGATGAAGCAAACATCGAAAAATATAGATCATGCCATTGAATATCAAGAAGATGGTGCTCTCACCTTCAAAACAGTTAGTCGACAAGATTTTGGCAGTATGTTTCGAAGAGCAATGAAAATAAGTCGGACTCAATCGGACAGTCCGAAGTAAGTCCGATTATAATAATTTATAATTATGGCAATGGTGCAAAAAAGCACCATCAATCCCTATTAACTCTATCAGGATTATGCCATGAAAAATACCCCCACACAACTTGTACCTCTAGCACAATTTGAACGAAGTGGACGCAGCCCCGTAAATATGCGGTGGCTTATTTTTCACGAAAAAGAAGCTCTACAGGAAAATGGTGCCATTGTACGCTTTGGATCTTCTCGTTGGCTTGTAGATGAAATCCGATTAATTGAATGGCTCTGTAATAACGGATCATCTTTCAACACACCCAGTCGTAAAATTAACTGAGGCATTAACGCACAAAGGCCAGTCCCCGAACCCAAACGGTAAGACCAGCCTTTGATCACATTGCCAAGAATTGAACCTTCGTTTTATTCCACCCTTGCGAAAGTCTCAAGGCCTTGGCGGAAAAAATGTTATGTATGAAGATTATATTAGAGCCATCGAGGCCAAAGGACTAACACCACCAGATAAAATAATTGCTGATGGTAAATTTCACCGTTTTGATTCAGATAATTCAGGTAAGTCAAACGGAGTCTATATCTTACATTCTGACGAACCGCAATCTGGTTGGTTCAAATGCTATAAGACAGGTACAGAAAATAATTGGAGCAGAGGCTATTATGTGACTGATCCCGAGAAAAGAGAGCAATTCCAAAAGCTCATTAAACAGCAGACTCAGGAACGCACAGTAAAAATTCTCGAAATTCATAAACAGGCAGCTATTAAAGCATCCGCAGATTACCAAGATGCCAAGTCTGCTGATCCAGACCACCCCTATCTAAAAAGGAAACAGATAAAACCTGTAAAAGGTCTAAAACAAGACCCAACTACGGGAGACCTCATAGTTCCTATTTATTGCAAAAATGGGAATATCATTAGCCGCCAAACTATTAACAGAGATGGAGGCAAGTATTTCCTGAAAGATGGACAAACTAAAGGAGGATATTTTGATTTTGGAGAAACAACAGAGAATATTGTAATTTGCGAAGGATTTGCCACTGGAGCAAGTATATTTGAAGCATCAGGATACAGAGTTCGATGTGCATTCAACTGTGGAAACCTCAAAGAAGTAGCCATAATTTCAAGAGAAGAGTATCCCAAAGCACATATCATTATTGCAGGAGATGACGACCGCAAGTCCGAAGGCAATCCAGGGCGTACTAAAGCAATAGAAGCAGCCAAATCAATAAGTACCTCATTTATGTTCCCTGACTTCGGAGAGAATCGCCCAGAGGAAGCAACAGACTTTAACGATCTCTATTGTCTAAATGGCATAGAGGCGGTTAGGAAGTGTTTTGAAGAGGTATCAAAGCATCCAAAAAAATATGATGTAAAAGCAATCAATGGCGTTTTTGAAAAAGATTCAACTAATGGGAGTAAAACCTGGTCGACTCCCAAACCGTTGCCTGATGCCCCACCACCTCCACCTCCACTTGATCCTGAAATTTTACCACAACCATTAGCTGATTTTGCTAAAGCCTCCGCACTTGAAAACGAGGTATCGCCAGAAGCCGTGGCTGCCTTTCTTTTATCTTCAATTGGGGCAGTTACAGGTTCAAGGTTTTGCATCAAACCTGATTCAAGAAAAAAAAGTTGGTATGAGTTCCCGATACGATCCACAGCACTTGTTATGAATGTGTCACAAAACAAAAGTGGAGTGTTTCGAGCTGCTATTGGCCCTTTAGAGAGATTACAAAGAAGCTATCAAGAAGAGAACGACAAATCCGCTGCGGAGTATTTCTATGAACAAGAAATATATGAACGTTTGCGCAAAGGACTTCTTTCAAGGCTGGAAAAGTTGCAAAAAGATGGAGAGCCAACTTCTCAAGTAGAACAAGAGCTAAAAAACATAATCATACCGAATGTGCCTGACAAGAAAACACTCGCAATCACGTCAGGAACTAGACCGAAAATCATAGAGATATTATCTAGAGGCAACGAGAGAGGGCTTTTAATTAAAAGAGATGAGTTGGCAGGATGGTTCGCAGGATTAGAACGGACTGGGAACGAGGGAGACAGAGAATTTTATTTGGAGGGAATGACGGTGGCTTTCAATTACGACAATCATACTATTGGACGTGGTGAAGATTTTACTCCTGCTTTGGCACTTTCCATTTGCGGAACGATTCAAAAAAGTAAACTCCGACGCTTACTATTGGATATGGAAAAGGGATTTCGAAACGATGGAATGCTTCAACGCTTTATGTGGGTTTGTCCTCAATCGAATAGTTTTGAGGATTTTGAGGAGGCCTATTCTACGGGTTTTCGTGGAGTAGATGACAGTTTGATTACACAAATTCAGAATATATTTAAAAAATTGGATGCTCTAACCCCCGATGATGTCGGTGCAATAAGTTCGGATTATTCACCAGCACCTTGGATCGGTTTTGACGAAAAAGCTCAAAAAGAGTTTTTGGCTTGGAGAAAAGTACTAAAAAAGAATGTCCTGACTGATGAGAATTTATCTGATGGGCTGGAGTCACACCTACGAAAAAGTGAAAGACTAGTTGCAGGGCTTGCTCTCTCCTTCCATGCGTTAAAATGTGCGACAACTGACAATATCAATGATATTCCTCCAGCTGTAGATAGCGACGCACTCAATCGAGCCGTTGATATATGGGATGTGTTGCGACACCATGCAAATGCAGTATATAGCCTTGGACAAACAAGCACTCTGGAAGCTGCTCGCTTGATTTATTCTCGTATCAGAAAACTGATGGATAAAGATTCTAAATTCTCTGTTAGAGATATAAAGCAAAAAAAATGGCGAGGAATCAATGATGACAAATTGATTGATGAGGTTCTTGAACTGCTGGTTGAAAAGGATATTGTTAAGGAGCTTGAAACGCCACATGTAATAAAAGGTCGTCCGCCATCAAGTCGCTTCTTGGTGAACCCTTTAGCACTAAAAGAAGATGATGTATAAAAGCAAATTTTTACAGAATGTCCTAGGCGAGCACTCCTCAAAAGGTTCAAAAGTGGGTTTTGAGGATTTTGAAGACACAACACCTAAGGGATTCTCAGAAAAATCAATTTTTGCATCCACCAGTCAGAATACCCTAAATACCTCTAGTAATAACATTGAACTTGAATTAACAACAACGTCCTCGGTACCACAAACCTATATTGGCATGAGACTATACCCTTGTACAAAACCGCATAGACTTAAACTGTTCTGGTCTGTTCTAGGAGAATGCATTGAAAATCGAAAAGCCTTTGTATTCAGATGCACAGACCAGCATGAGGCTAATGAACTAAAGATACTGACCTTCTCCCTTGTTTATCAGATCAATGACAGATGGAAAGTTGATCTTGATGGTTTGGAGTTGAGAGCGGATCCACCTGTGGAAAAGGAGGGGGGTAGTAAAATAATTGGAATATAGCTGCTTAGAAAATACTACAGAATTGAGAAAATGTGTTTAATTCGTTTGCATCCAGGCTTCTGCTTCCTCTGGTGAAAAACCTCTTCTGATCAGATCCTCCTTCATTGGGTCTGATTTTATTTCTGATGCCTGTGTAGTACTTTGGGGTTGCACTGCTTCGGTAGAGTTCTTCAAGCTCCTCACCAATGGTTCCAAGAGTCCTTCCTCCGTAAGTACCTTGACTGCCTGCTGGTCCCTGCTGGACAACTTTGGGAATTGTTGTGAGTTTATTGATTTGTTTACCATATCCTGCATCCTTTAAAATTAATGTAAATTACTCCTCATTTAGTTTGTTCTGTATTCTGTTCGGGGGATTCCGGCATCTGGTCCGGTTGTTCGTTTTGTGGTGTCGAAAAGACCTTGTAAAAAGGCTTCACATTCTGGCCCGTCAGGAACTCGTAAGCTTCTGGTAATTTCTCCGTTGGATGATCCCTCCAACCTTTCCAAGTAACTTTCACCATTTTTGCTCTCCGTCCAATTGTTCTGTTACTTCATCATTGGTCTGATCTAACTGAGGAATAATATTTTGGAAGGTACTAGAGAGAACTGGGTCAGATTTTAATTCCTGTAGTAATTGAGAATCAGTCATTTTGCTGACATTTAACTGCAGATGATTTATGCTTTTTACATCGTTCCATCGGTTGGGATCTCTATTTTTTAAGAAGAATATTTGCGAAACAGGATTACCATTCATCGCATTTTCATAGAGAGCATTCGTAACATCTGCCAGCCCTGAAGCAGAACCTTTTTTATATGACTCACCTAATTCCGAATATTCTGCTTTCTTTGCATGCCACCAAGTCTCAGAGAAGCCGAGCGCATCACAAATCTGCTTCTGGCTCAAACCTCTTGCAGCATGGTGCTCAATCTTCTCCAGGAGGTCCTGATTAACCTGACGTGGCTTTGGTCCGCGCTTCATTTAAATTGCCAGTGTGATAATGGAAATGTTTTCAGTTATTATTGTATATCTGTACTAGGTAAAAGTAAACAATTTTAAACCATACTACTCGCTATTCAAACTGTACAAAATTCCATCCATATATTATTGATGTAGCGTAGAAAATATAGACTTTAACGCAGGATAAGCTTCGACAAATCCACTATATAGACGATCGTAATGCTCTTTAAAATTACCTTTTGAAGTAAATCTTATTGCAGAATGAAATAATTCTATTTCTTCTAAGTTTCCTTGTGCAGATTTCAATGCTCCGCGCATGTTTACTGTACCGTCTTGTTCTAAAATAAGGATTTCAACATTCAACACATCTGCAAACATTTGACAAAATGCTTTTGAACGTGTTCCCCCACCTGTAAGAATCAGTTCATTAACAGGAGTATCAGTTAAAGCTGTCAATGCATGCCTAAAAGCAAAACAAATACCTTCTAATACTGCACGGTTCATTGCTGACTGCCCCGTTGTAGATTGCAAACCAATGAAAGCTCCGCGTGCCTTAGGATCAATGAAAGGCGAACGTTCACCTTTAAGGTAAGGAAGGAAGATTAAATTTGAAAGTGGTGATGATATTGCGTCATTTATCAGTGAGTCATATGACTCAAAATTAGACAACGACTTCGCCCACTCCAAATTTCCTCCTGCTGTCAGTAAAGGAGCCACCTGAATAAAATGGTCACATTTTGGATGACTAAGTGTAATCACTCCTGTTGTTGGATCCGCAGGCTGTTTTTCAGCAAAAGCTACCCAGCCACTTGTACCTATGTAGGCATATGCTTTCCCTGGAACTCCGCAACCTGCTCCAATCGTAGCAGAGCCGGCATCTCCTGGTCCCAAAAATACTGGTAAACCGGCAGGAATCCCCAAATCTGTGGCTGCTTTTTTCTGAAGTTCTCCAATCTTAGCGCCACCATCAAATAGTTTTGGTAACAATGTCTGTACCCCTTGTAATCCCATTTTATTAAACAAAGCTTCGTCAATCCACTTTCTCTCTACTAGCTCCATGAGTCCTGTTGTAGAAGCCGTCGTTGTGTCAGTAGCCTTTTCGCCGGTCATTCGAAAAACCACATAGTCTGATGCTCCTGGGAGTAAACAGTCTGTCTTTGAAAATATTTCAGGTTGATGTTTTTTAATCCAAAGTAATTTTGCCAGTAAACTTGTTGGTCCCTGCTCATTTCCCGTCTTAGCGACTAAATCGAGGTAACATGAATTTTGTAACAGCCACTCTGATTCTTCAATTGATCTCTGATCACTGTATAAAATAACTTCTTGAAGAGGAGAACCTTTTGTGTTCAACAATAAAAGATTCTGCATTTGACCAGTGACAATGACAGAATGTATTTTATGTGATTCACAAAGTTCGTTTGAGACTGAACAAATTGCTTTCCACCAGAAGATAGCGTCCTGCTCATGGCGATTTGAGTCTGTAACTGTGGTATAATTTTGTTGGGTCACTTTTTGTACAAGAGTACCATCGTTTTTCATTACAGCACCCTTTATCTCGGTCGTTCCAAGATCAAAAACAATCGAGAGATTTTTAGAATTGAAGGTCATTCTTTTCTTATTTTCCTTGATGCTGTGTCAAGCTACTAAACATTACCGCTCCTATTATTATACCACCTGTAATGATTTGTTGGACGTAGGTATCTATTTTAATCTGAGTCAGTCCGTTGGATAAGACACCAAGTATTAGGACACCGGTCAATGTTCCAAACAGATTTGGTTCACCTTCATCAGACATAGTCATTCCAACAAAAACTGCAGCAATAGCATTAAGCATCAAGCCACTGCCCTGGGTCGGGTTAGCGGAGGACAAACGACTAACAAGCATTAGTCCTGCTACAGCTGCACCGAATCCATTAATGATAAATGCCCAAAGGCGCAGGCGTGAGACAGGAATTCCAGCAAGCATGGATGCTTCAGCATTTCCGCCAACTGCATAGAGCTGTCTCCCAAAAACTGAATGTTTTAAAATCACCCCTACAAAGGTAAAAATTACTGTTGCTATCATTGTCAAATTTGGAAGCTCAAAACCATCCCAAAGTGTTATACTTCCTCGTCCGAATTCCCCGACAGAATCTGGTATGGCTCTTCCAAAAATAGTTTTGCCGTCACTGGTAAGTAAAGCAAGCCCACCAAAAATCGTCAATGTCCCCAAAGTTGCAACAAAAGCTGATAATTTAAGATAAGCTACTAAGAAACCATTCATCAGGCCTCCAAGCATTCCCGTAACGATTGCCCCCAACAGCGCCAACCAAATGGATGCACCATTCTGGAGAAGAACTGAAGCAACAATACCTGCTAAACTTGCCATTGAGCCAACACTCAAGTCAAAATCCCCTCCTACCATCACGATTGTCATAGTAAAGGAAATAACACAAAGAATACTTATTTGCTGAGTGATGTTAAGCCAATTACGTGATGTCATAAATGTGTCCGGACGTTGCATCCAAAAAAAAACTACTATCAGTAGAAATCCAATGAAAGTACCATATTTCCGAAAAACAGTTTTTAACATTTCAACATTTAATTGCATTAAGTTCTTTTACTGAATGTTATTTTGACTGGCCATAACAACTAGACAACAGTTTTTGTTCGGTTAAATCCAAGGTATCTACAATATCTTCTAATTTGCCCTTCTTCAGAACAAGAATTTTGTCACATAAGCCGATCAATTCCCTCAATTCTGAAGACACCATAAGAACAGCCGTTCCTCGGTCACTCACAGATCTGATAATTTCATATATCTCTTGTTTGGCCCCAACATCTACACCTCTGGTTGGTTCATCCAGTAGCAAAACCTGTGGTTCAGACCACAAAGATCGAGCAAATAGAATTTTCTGCTGGTTACCCCCGCTTAGCTGCCAAACCATCTGATTTAGTCCAAGAGTTCTAAGTTTTACACTGGTTGTCGTTGCTTTTGTCTGCCTTCTCAAAGCAGAAAAATTAACAAATATATTAAATAATGAGGATTGTCTGATAAAAGGCAAAGCAGTATTTGTGGTAACAGTTTGGTTCATCACCAATCCTTGGGTTCTTCGCTCTTCAGGGATATATGCTACACCTGACTTCCACATAGTTGAAATTGATGATTTTATATTCTTTCCATTTAAGAAAACATGACCCGTGTCCAAGCTGTCACAGCCCATCAGAGCACGCAACAATTCTGACCTGCCAGAACCACTCAAACCAGCTATACCTAAAACTTCCCCACATTTTACTTCGAAGGAAATATTTTTTAGACTATTGTTACGTAAATTCTTGGCTTGTAGAACAATTTCATTAGACAAAAAAGTCTGACGTTTTGGGAAAGTCTGTACGACCTGGCGTCCAGTCATTGCTTCAAGCAAATCAGAAACAGACAAGTGTCTGATTAGTTTTTTCAATTCAACTTCGCCATCACGAAGAACCGTAACTCGATTCGCTAATTCAAAAATTTCATTAATACGGTGTGAAACATAGAGAATAGCTCGACCATCATTTGCCAAACGTTTGAGTAAAGAAAAAAGACGGCTCACCTCTGTTGAGTTTAGAGATGCTGTGGGCTCATCTAAAACGTACAGTCTAGCCTCTTTTTTGTGATCTTCAGCAACAAAAGCTCCACATAATTTGACCAACATCTTGTCACCAATACTGAGTCGGCCTACAGTTTTTTTGGGATTAATATGATTAACACCAAACTTATTAAGAACTGTTTGGGCATTGTTGTTTAGATTTTTCCAGTTAACTAAGATTTTTAAGCGGCTAGGTAGTCTCTTGCCTAAGAAAATAAATTCTGCAACAGACAAATGTGGGATTGCATTTAGTTCCTGATGAATGAACCGTATGCTTAGTTTTTCAGCGAACCTGACCGACTCAAGTTTGACAGGTTCTCCTTCTACTTCACATGAGACAGAATCAGCTTTTACGCTGCCAGATAAAATTTTAATCAGGGTTGATTTACCAGCTCCGTTTTCGCCAACCAATGCATGGATTTCGCCTGCAAACAAGCTGAGACTGATATTATTGATGACACTTATTCCGCTATAGCTTTTTTTAACATTTGTCAGCTTAAGCAAAGGTGTATCTGTTAAATTATCAGACATTTAGAGAGGATGTCGGACAGTGCCAATCACTTGCACCGTCCTACATGAAAGGCTATTTCAGTGAGTCAGCAGTGATAAGTTTAGCTGACACGTAGATTTGTTTTTGAGAAACAGTTCCAGTATTTAAATACTGCTCTATGATTTGTGCCACAGTTTCAGCAATCCCAGAGAAATCTTGGGCAACGGTGGCCTTAAAATTTCCTAGTGCTGAAATGCGATCTTTTGCTTGTTCCGTGGCATCAATTCCTACAATTATGATGTTTTCGTTTTCACGACCGGCATCTCTAATTGCCTGTTCCGCTCCAAGAGCAGGGTCATCCCACGCTGCCCAAACAGCTTGAATGCTACCTTTGCCCTGGTTTGCAATGAGAACTGCCTCCATGGCATTACGTGCTCCTTCAAGCGGACCTTTATCGAAACTCGGTGTGATTTTATCAAGAATATTCAGGTCAGGAGTATTGTTGAATATTGATTCTGCAATAGCTCCACGCATCTGAACGGGGGGATATGACTCAAAGATAAACATAACAACATTCCCCTGTCCATTTAGTTGATCAACTACGAAGGTTGCCGTTTCCGCAGCCATAACGTATCCATTGCTTGTAACGTTAGCTTGCAACAGGGAATCAACCCCAGAATCCATACCAAATACTGGGATACCAGCATCTTGGGCTGCCAATAAACCCGTTTTGATCTGGTTTGGATCAACGTTTATAACAATTGCATCAGGCTTTTGAAGCGCAACATCTTCCATTCTGCTGACCAAAGCAGCTACATCGCCCGCGGTATCAATAACATCCACTTCCCATGACTTTTCATGAGCGGCTTTTTCAAAAGCCTCGACCATCAATTGCGTTCCGGGTTGGGCCAAGAAGGGTGTCATGACAGTAATTGATCGTTTTTTGGCATAAACAGATGATGTGCAAATACATGTCAGCAACACAACGCAAAAAAAAAGTACTCTTTTCCCCATTAGTTTCTCCTTAGAAAAGATTGATTAAGTTCATCGAAGATTTTAATACTGGTCAGTTATTGTAAAAAACTTGAGTAAAGTTTACCAAATATTGTAGTCTTACCCAAACCCGTCAAAAACAACTACAGTTATTAAAATATTCTATTGATCTTCAACAATTGGACTAAATGACTCTTCACTTCGACACTACTTGGAAGCATTTTTAGCATACTAATTTAGTCAAATGTTGTCAATAAAAAAATAATTCCTATAATTTGCTCAATACAATAAAGATTATTTTACGAAGCTAAAGTCTAAAGAGTATTCACAGCCAACAGGAGTTGATTGGATCGTTGGGCTAATTGTTTCAGGTAAATCTGTTTTTGCAATTAGTTCAAAGCAACCTACAATAAATGTAGGTCAAAAAGTTGGCTTGTCGTTCAAATTAGAGGGTTTACATGTATTTGATGACAAGGATCAAAGAATTAAATATGTGTAGAGTGAACTGTTTTTATAATAAATGAAGATAACTCAGATCTGCTAATTCAAGTCCCAGTGTATCTGCCATTGATAAATTTTCTGATA
>Ga0209402_10005706_pt1 | contig 11009 bp, 10 predicted proteins | sample ArcticOcean_MG_C_3_FD_187437 | JGI IMG/M metagenome (GOLD analysis project Ga0209402, IMG submission 187437) | Marine microbial communities from western Arctic Ocean - ArcticOcean_MG_CB8_126 (SPAdes) (version 2) | ecosystem: Environmental > Aquatic > Marine > Oceanic | place: Arctic Ocean... | reverse complement strand
TGTAGAAACGGTGTAAATTCATCCTATCCAAAGTTCTTTTTTTCTCTTCCAGGATACTTTGTTGATGACAGGATCGAAAGAGTATAAGCAGATGAAGATCGGGTTAGCACAGGTTAAACCCCAAAAATCAGACCTGCAAGGCAATGCTTCTAAAATTAGGTCCATGATTGCAGATTCCACTGACGATAAAGATGTCATAGTGTTTTCAGAAGCGAATCTGACCGGGTATTTCCTTGAGGGCGGTGTTTCGGAAGCCGCCCTATCTCCTGAAGAACTGATGGAAGTACTAGGTCCTCCACCTTCGAACTGTCCAGACGTTGTCATAGGTTTCTATGAAAAAGGTAAGAGCGGCCCTTTTAATAGTGTAGCTTACCTTGAACCTGTCTCGAACCAGTTCAAAGTAAAACACATCCATAGAAAACTATTTTTGCCAACATATGGAGTGTTCGACGAATCGAGATTTGTTCGTCCTGGGAGTGAGGTGTCGTCTTTCTCGACAAAGTATGGTAAAGTCGGCCTGCTGATTTGCGAGGATATGTGGCACTCTTTGCCTTCAACCATCCTTGCTCTACAGGGAGCAGAACTGATTATAGGAGTCAGCGCGTCACCTGCTAGAGATTTTTTGAAGAGCGGTAATGGACTTCCTGAAAACCTAAGGAGGTGGGACAATCTTGTTCCTGCAATTGCCATTGAACATGGAATTTTCGTTGCGGTCAGTCAGCTGGTTGGTTCTGAAGGAGGCAAGATATTTCCTGGAGGATCAATAGTTTCTTCTCCAGAAGGATCTATTCTGAATAGAGCGCCACTAATGAAAGAAGGGGTGACTTGGACGACTCTGGTCAGTAACGCCATTACAAGGGCTCGGACAAGGACTCCTCTGCTATCCGACCTAAAAACAGCTCTGCCAGATCTTCAGAGATGTCTATCTGAATTAAAAGAATCCTCTTCTACAAATGAAAACTCGACTTGTCCAGAGATTGATCCAAGAATTGGATCATTTGGAAGAGCTGAGACTGAAAATGTTGATACTATTTCTGGGGCCGAAAACATGCTAGATCTAAACCTAGATCTAGTCCAAAAAGCACTCGTTGAATTCATACGAGATGAAGTGACCAGGAAGAGAGGTTTCAAAAAACTAGTAATCGGAGTTTCCGGAGGGGTCGATTCAAGCGTATCTCTTTATTTGGCAGTTGAAGCCTTAGGACCAGAGAATGTTTTAGGCATTAAAATGCCTTATTCTACTTCGAGCAAAGAAAGTACTGAGCACGCAGATTTGGTATTGAAAGCCACTGGTACCCAGGGGAATGTCATCGACATATCTTCATCAATAGATACTTACATCAAACAATATGAGGAAGGCCTCACATCCCTCAGGAGAGGGAATCTTGCTGCCCGATTTAGATCGCTGGTACTTTTTGACCAATCTGCGAAAGAAGGTGCTCTGCCATTAGGTACCGGCAATAAATCAGAGAGATTGTTGGGATATTATACCTGGCATGCAGACGATTCTCCTCCGATTAACCCACTCGGAGATTTATTTAAAACTCAAGTATGGTCACTTGCAAGGCACTTGGGAATACCAGAAATTGTGATCACCAAACCTGCATCTGCAGACTTGGTGATCGGTGTGCATGACGAAGATGAACTTGGTATTAGTTATGAAAATGCTGATCCGATTCTGTACTGGTTCCTTGAAGGTTACAAGCCTGAAGCATTGAAGCAACAAGGATTTGATTGTGAACAAGTAGATTTAGTATGGAGGCATTTATCTAAAAGTCATTGGAAAAGGGAACTACCAACTGTGGCGATGATGTCATCTAACGCCATTGGCGAGTACTACTTGAGGCCAAAAGATTTTTGAAATGTATGTAATTATCGGAAAATATTATTCAGTTCCTTTAAGTAATTTACTCCGCAAGTGGCGATACAACCAAAGAAATATTATATGATCTTGATCATCGACAATTACGATTCTTTCACTTTCAACCTAGTACAGTTACTCGGCGAGACGGGCAATCAACTGTCTATCTGCCGCAATGACGAAGTGACACTGGAACAAATCCGATCCCGCAACCCTACACATGTGGTTATATCACCTGGGCCTTGTACACCCAAAGATGCTGGGATTAGTACACAGCTCTTTTTATCATTGGATCCTCAGATTCCGATGCTTGGAGTCTGCTTGGGCCACCAGGCTTTAGGAGAAGCTTTTGGAGGAAAAACGATCAAAGCAAAGAAATTGATGCATGGAAAAACAGGAGAAATCCGGCATACGGGAGAGGGGATTTTAAAAGGAATTCCTTCTCCATTCACTGCAACCAGATATCACTCGTTAATTACTTCCGCTTCGAACCTTCCTGGGCAACTAATTCCAGTGGCATGGTCGAATGAACAAGAACCTGGCGAGTTAGCAGAAATACAAGCCATGCACCATGTTGACAGGCCCTTGTGGGGCGTTCAGTTTCATCCGGAATCGTTTTTTTCGCAACATGGAAAACAATTATTGCAAAATTTTCTGGAATTGTAGGGACGTTGCTACTCTGAACAGGCGTTGATATCTTTGATTTTGACAGTGGATATCTTACAAGTATTTCAGGTTTGAATCATTGAAAGAGAAAGTTTTAGGTGTTATTCCGGCTAGATTGAATTCATCGCGGCTTCCACAAAAACCGCTTTTTCCTCTTCTCGGGAAACCACTTTTATATTGGGTGTGGAGTAATGCGCTCCAGATGAAATGTTTTGACAAATTACTGATTGCAACAGACAGCCTAGAGATTGCCGGAATTTGTGAGGAATTCGGCGCATCCGTTGAATTGACTTCTCAAACCCATCGTTCCGGAACAGATAGGGTGGCTGAAATCGCCAGTAAAGAGAGTTATAAGAAGTATCGATTGATAGTGAACGTTCAGGGAGATCTACCGTTACTGGAAGAGTGTTGCTTGGAGGATATCTTGACTCGAATGGTAGGTGAATCATGGGATGTCGGGACTTGTGGCACCCCATTTGTGAATCAAGATGAGTGGGGGGATCCATCAAAAGTAAAATTGAAGTTGACACCAGGCGGCCGAGTGGAATGTTTTTTTAGGATCCAAAATCCCCTCAAGGAAATAGATGGAATTTTTCGTCATATCGGTGTCTATGTGTACACCCGTAAAGCTCTGTTAGAATGGGCCTCGGCTCCTCCAAACGCATGTGAAGAGCTTCAAAATCTTGAGCAACTGAGAGCATTAGGTATCGGTCTAACAATCGGATCTGTGATTGTGCCTGAAGATGGGGGTTCAGTCGATACATTGGTAGATGCGAGACTGATCGAAAAAAAACTGACTAAGATTGAATATTTCTCTTAAACAAAGTTATTATGGAAAATTGTAAATTGCAGACAAAATATATATTCGTAACCGGCGGAGTCGTTTCTGGCCTTGGCAAAGGGATAATAGCCGCTTCCTTGGGGAGGATCTTAAAGGAGAGGGGACTTCAGGTCACTTTACAAAAATTTGATCCCTATATCAATGTGGACCCAGGAACAATGTCCCCATTTCAGCATGGAGAAGTATTCGTTACTGATGACGGAGCTGAGACAGACCTAGACTTAGGCCATTACGAAAGATTCATTGATGAATCTCTGTCTCAGGCTAACAACGTTACTACTGGTCGCATCTATCAGGATGTGATCATGAAGGAACGAAGGGGAGATTATTTGGGGTCAACCGTGCAGGTGATCCCCCATGTCACTGACGAGATTAAATATCGACTACAGAAACTCTCAGATGATTACGACGTGATCATCACGGAAATCGGAGGGACCGTTGGAGATATTGAAAGCCTGCCTTTTCTCGAGTCAATACGTCAATTTCGGCAAGACCAAGGTCCAAACAATGTGATTTTCATCCATTTAACACTGGTGCCTTTTTTGACTGCAGTAGGCGAACTCAAGACTAAACCCACACAGCATTCAGTTCGAGAATTGATGAAGATTGGGATTCAGCCCGACGTGCTAGTGGCGAGATCTGAACATCCTTTAGACGAAAACATAAGGAATAAAATTGCTCTATTTACCAATGTGCCACCTGACGCGGTCATAGAAGTGAGAGATGTCCATACTATCTATCAGGTACCCCTGGAACTGAGAAAACAAAACTTGGATGAAGTGGTCCTTGGAATGTTGAAATTGAATGCTAAGCCTACTGATTTGAAACAATGGGAAAAGATGGTCAAGAAGATAACACACCCCGGATCAGGCAAGGTGAGGATAGCTATCGTAGGTAAGTATACTGAATTAGTGGATGCATATAAATCTATACACCAGGCTTTGATCCATGGAGGCATATCAAACGATGTTGGTGTCGATATGGTATGGATTTCGGCGGAAGACTATGAAAACGGTGTATCTCTAGACAACCTAAAGGAATTTGACGGATTACTGATCCCAGGAGGATTTGGTGAAAGGGGAGTTCCAGGAATGTTAATGGCAGTAGAATGGGCCCGGAGAAACGACATGCCTTTCTTCGGGATCTGCCTTGGACTGCAGGTCTCCATTATTGAGTACTCCCGCAATGTCTGCGATCTAGATGGAGCCGATTCGATGGAATTTTCAGATGATACGAATGAGCCCGTCATCTGCTTGATGGATTCACAACAGAATATCATCAGAAAAGGTGGCACGATGAGACTTGGAAGTTATCCCGCAACCCTTTCGAAGGGTTCCAGGGTAGCTGGGATATATGACACACTGGAAATTGACGAAAGACATCGTCATCGTTACGAAGTCAACAATCAATACAGAAAACAATTGGAAGCAAAGGGATTGATGATGTCAGGCACATCTTCAAATGAAGAACTGGTAGAGATGATAGAAATTCCCGGACATCCCTGGTTCATAGCTTGTCAATTCCATCCTGAATTAAAAAGTCGACCAACTAAACCACATCCATTGTTTGCCTCCTTCATAGAAGCAGCCCAGAGGTACTCAAATGAGACTGGAGAATATTAATCCCTAGTTGTACTTCGCCACCTGCGATCTTGCAATCCTTCACTTTGATTGCCGGACCTTGTTCACTTGAACCTAGTAACATAAATCTAAAAATAGGTTTTGAACTGGCAAGAATATCTGAGAGCTGTGGCGTCCCAATCATTTTCAAGGGGTCATTCGACAAAGCCAATCGGTCGAAGCTTGAATCACCCAGAGGTCCTGGGCTGGAAGAAGGCTTGAGATTGCTGGCCGAAGTGAAGAAAGAGACGGGCCTGCTAATTTTGACTGACATACACGAAGCACATCAAGCTAAAGAGGTCGCTAGTGTCGTAGATATAATTCAGATACCAGCTTTCTTATCGAGACAGACAGATTTACTCGAGGCTGCAGGGAAGACAGGTAGACCAGTAAATATAAAAAAAGCTCAGTGGATGTCTTCCAGTGAACTTGTGGGTGCCAAGCAGAAAGTTCAGAGTCCTTCAAATTCAGAAGTCATAGTCACCGAAAGGGGTACTTTTTTTGGCTATGGAGACTTAGTAGTGGACATGCGTAATTTTTTAAGAATCCAAAAAGAATTACTATGCCCTGTATATTTTGACGGAACTCATGCGATACAAAGACCAGGGTGCAAATCTGGATCTACCGGTGGCGACTCTGTGTACACATCTGGGCTAGTGTTGGCGGCGGTAGCCGCTGGATGTGACGGACTTTTTCTTGAAGTTCATCCAACCCCCTTAAGGGCTCCATCGGATGCCTCAACTATGCTTCAATTGAGCAAATTGGAATCCTTACTGAGAAAGGCTATTTCCATCAAGGCGATATTAAATGATTAAGGGCATTGTCACTGCCGAAGAGAAAAAGATGGCATTGGGCATCAAGCTGTTAATTCTAGATGTAGATGGCGTTCTTACCGACGGAGGAATTATTACAGGAAGCACAATGGAGGGAGTTCCGATTGAGTTAAAATGCTTCAACTCGCAGGACGGTCTAGGTTTGCGCCTGGTTAAAACCTGTGGGATCGAACTCGCCATCGTTTCAGGGAGGACATCACTGGCAACTAAGTGTCGAGCTGAGGAGTTGGGGATACTGGAGTGCCATCAAGTCTCAATCGGAGACAAATTGCCAACAGTAGAGAAGATTTTAAAGCAAAAGAATTACGGATGGGAATCAGTCTGTATGGTCGGAGACGACTTGGTAGATTTGCCTGTATTAGAGAAATCGATATTGCCCGTGGCTGTGGCCAATGCGGTTCCGGAAGTCAGAGACATATGCAAATGGATTACAGACGTTCCTGGTGGATCAGGAGCAGTCCGTGAGGTCTGTGAACGACTGATCAAAGCTCGAGGGCAATGGGAACAAGCTCTTGATACACTATTGCTACCGGTCGGGGCTTCTGAATAGCACTGAATGACTTAAGTGAGATAGACCTGGAAAAGTGATCTCGACTGATAGAGATTACAGTATCTGATTTTCAATGAGTCGACCTACTATGGGAACTCACATGACACTATTTAGAACAAATCTTTTAAAACCAGCGATTCCATTTTTGCTACTGGGTTTGTCACAATGTGTAGGAGCTCCTCCACCTTCCTCTGCCGTAGACGAAAATTTGAAATCAATTCAAGCTGATTATGTAATTTTCGGACTTACAGACTATTTAACTAGGGGCGGTGTGAGGGAAGCATTAGTTCAAGCCGACACTGCCTACTTTTACAGAGACTCCACAGTAGTAATACTTCGGGGTAATGTCCATTTGTTGGCCTATGATAAAGATCTAGGAACAGAAAGAGCTCAAGTTTCCTCTGATAGGGGTCGATTGAACACTATTAATAATTCCATGGTAGCTCGTGGCAATGCAATATTGCTTATTGAGAAAGATGGCCGCAGGATAGAAAGCTCGGAATTGAGCTATTATCCCGCATTGGATGTAATCTCGAGTGACTCGATCACCGTCATGCATGAAGGTGATATGATTGTTGAAGGAACAGGGTTCGACTCGGATTTAGATTTTTTAAATGTGAGAATTAGGAATGGAAAGACTCGAGGCGGGGTGATCCGGTAGTGTCAAACATTTCCCTCTTCTTCCTACTCGTTCCAACTTCTCTTTGGTTTTGGCCTGAAGCGGCGGGCGCCCAACAACAACGTGTCTGTGATCTTGAGTCGTCCCAAGAGATAAATTCAGCCGGACTACCTGGAGCTAGGGTGAGCTACCTTTCGACTCCTTTTTTTAGCTGTACCGACGGGACCGAGATAAAGGCTGACAGCTCTATAACCTATGAGTCCACTGGACTCACGAGATTGATTGGGAATGTCCGTTTTCGAGAAGGATTACAGGAATTAAACTCCGCTGAGGCTGAATACTACAGTTCTCTAGGAATTCTGGAGGCGAGAGGGAACGTAGAAGTAGAGGAGACATCTAGGGGAACTTTTATTGTCGGCACCGAACTGCTATTGGTTCAGGAATACCAGGAGACGTTAGAAGATATTATGACTATTAGAGGCCTTCCTGCTTCAGCCATCCTCACTCCGATCAGCCCCAGTAGCTCTTTTTCGACGTCTACGGATAATCAGGCAGTGCCATCTTCGCATATTTATGCTGATGTATTGTACTTGATAGGTGATCGACTCTTGCAAGCTGTTGGCCACGTCAGGGTCGAGAGAGACTCACTAGAACTCTATGGAGATTCTCTGGAATTCCTCCAGGATGGTAGTTCTACAAAACTTTTTTCAAACACCAAGATTTCCCATAGAGACGATCTTTCGGGAAAAACAACGACCGTAAAGGGTGATTCCGTCAACATTCTGTTTTCTGACGGTGATCTGGAACTAATTCAATCGATGGGTCAATCTGAAGCAGTTTACGATAATGGAAGGATCTATGGTTCAATGGTGGAAATGTTCTTTCAGGATGGAGAGTTAAACAGGATCCATTCCAAAAGAGACTTGGCTCTGTCACCGACCCAGGAACTGGACAGCCTGCAAGCCACTGCAGTGATCTCTGATTTTACTATTACTGGCGAATCAATAGAACTAGAACTGTCGGGAGGGAAGCTACTAAGTGCTACCGCGATTGGAGCTGCAAGAGGTGTATCTTCCTCGATAAGCAACGTTGCCGTTAATCAACAGTTTCCATTTGTGGAGGAAGATTGGATCGAGGGGGATAGCTTGGTAATACTATTTTCTAAGCCGAAACTAATCGGTTCTCCCAGCCCAGACCGAGTTTACGAAGAGGAAGATTCGGTTATAGAACAAATGACAGCCTACGGAAACGCAAGAAGTTTCTTTCGGAAACCACCAAGCCAAATAGTAACTTCCGACTCGATTAGTGAGCCCCTACCCGAATTGAATTACGTTCGTGGAGATGAGGTACGAATTTTCCTTGCGGATGGAGAGATAAGGCAAATGGAAGTCGACAACGCCAAAGGGTCTTTCCTCCAACCCATATCGAAACCTGATACGGTCACTGTATCTAAATTCAAGATTGAACCAAGGTACAAAGAGGACCACTGATATGACTACGCCAAAGATATCCAAAATAGCTAGCAATCCACGTCCCAGTCGACTACATGCAAGTGATTTGAGCAAGTCTTATCGTAAGCGATGTGTTGTGGATGACATGAACATATCCGTCAATCAGGGAGAGATCGTCGGGCTACTCGGTCCGAATGGAGCTGGGAAAACTACAACTTTCTATATGATGGTTGGTTTAATAACCCCAGACGCCGGTAGGGTCTTCCTTGATGGGGAGGACTTAACCGATGTACCTATGTATAAAAGAGCCAGGATGGGAGTTGGCTACTTAGCCCAAGAACCCTCTGTTTTCAGAAAGCTTACTGTGGAACAAAATATCAGAGCAATCCTTGAAACTATGGGCCTACCCAAACAAACAGCGGAAGATAGAATTGAATCTTTACTGGATGAATTATCCTTAACACCTGTGCGTAACAATAAGGCATACTCTCTATCTGGTGGAGAAAGAAGGAGGCTGGAGATCACTCGTGCACTTGTACGACAACCGAAATTCATGTTGCTAGATGAACCTTTTGCTGGGATCGACCCTATAGCTCTTCACGATATTCAAGATATCGTCTCTAGGCTTAAGAATAAGGGTATAGGGGTTATAATTTCCGATCACAATGTAGAGCAAACAATGGAAATCGTTGATAGAGCTTACATTATGTATGAAGGAAAAGTGAGAGTAAGTGGAACTGTTTCTAAGTTGGTATGGAATGAAGAGGTTGCGGAGCTCTACCTCGGTCCCACTTTAACAAAGCGTCTCAGGGATCGATACCAAGAATCTGAAGATCAGCTGGAAAGATAATGATTCCATTTAGCAGTGGCCTATCCCAGTTCCAGGAGCTAAGGCAAGAGCTGCGAGCAAACCCTCGTTTGTACCAATCAATGGAATTGCTTTATATGCCACTTCTGGAACTCCAGAAACAGCTAGAATCCGAACTTGAGGAAAACCCCTTCCTCGAATTAACAGAATCTGATGGAGGTGAAGAATCAGATCAAGCAGAAGATATAGCAGATAGGGAAGTTGAAGTATTATCTGAAAAAGAAGATGAAGAAGGTTCACTCGACGTTTTGTCTTGGGAGCATTTGGACTTGGGGGATGAGCAAAATAAATCGTTTCCGAACGCGGAGGAAGACAGAGATTTCTGGGAGCGACCTACTGTAGAGAGCGTCGACTTGAGGGGGCATCTCACAGGACAATTGAGACTGATTCTAGGAAAAGAAAGAGATGTACGGGTAGGGGAGGAGATTATCGGTAATCTTAGCGATGAAGGCATGCTAACATGTGAACTACAGGAAATTTTGAGTGACCTCAATTCGTGGCTTCTTGAAATGCGATCTTTGGCAGAACAAGGAAGCCGCGACCCGGAAGAAAATACAATAGAAATGGACTCGATGAGCGAGATTAATACATTATTCGCCCCATATAGCATGATTGAGGTGCGAGAGTCTCTAAACATAATTCAAAGTCTTGATCCTCCAGGAGTGGGAGCAAGAGATATTAAAGAATCAATATTGATTCAATTGGAACGTCGAGGTCAAGCAGGGGGGCTTTCATATGGTGTGGTAAGCTCTCATTTTGACGAACTACTGAACCATAGATGGGAAGACGTCGCTAAAGACAAAGGTATTCACGTGCGTAAAGTTCAAGAAATTGCCGATGAAATTGCCACCTTAGATCCCAAGCCAGGACTAAAATATTCTATAGATCCTGATATCTATATTGTACCAGACCTGATTGTAGAAGAAGTAGATGGCGAATGGCTTGTTTTTTCAAACGATACCCATTTACCACGATTGCAGATAGCACAGTCCTACAAAAAATTATTGAAAGAGTCGAGACAACTAGACAGGGAAAACAAGGACTTTGTAGCTCGAAAGATAAAATCTGCACACTGGATGATCCAAGCGATAGAACAGAGAAGGCAGACTATGATTAAAGTCATGAGATTCCTTGTAGAAAAACAAAGCGAATTTTTCATCAATGGGATCGAATACCTGAAACCACTAACGCTACGAGAGGTGGCTGATTATATCCAAGTACACGAGTCTACTGTATCAAGAGTTGTTAATCAGAAATACGTTCAAACTCCGAGAGGTGTATTTTCCTTAAAATATTTTTTTTCAAGTGGAATAAGGATTACCGGAGGAGAATTAATTTCAGCCAAGGGCGTACAGAGCAAAATCAGGAAGTTAATAGAGAGAGAAAACCTTGCTGCGCCCTTGAGTGATCAAAGTATCAAGAGGAACTTGGAGACAGACGGGATACATATCGCAAGAAGAACAGTCGCAAAATACCGCAACCAATTAGGAATTCCTTCTGCACGTGTACGGAAAAGGATCCAATGAACCAATTAGAATCCAAAACGCCCCCAACCTCTGTTTTGTCTAATGATATGAGACAAAATTTTACACTGGTCATCCCTGCATACAACGAATCTCCAGTCATCCCAGATTTAATGAAAGAACTGAGGGCTGCTTTTAGGGAACATGGCCTGACCGGAGAAATCCTTTTAGTGGATGA
>Ga0209402_10005703_pt1 | contig 11014 bp, 12 predicted proteins | sample ArcticOcean_MG_C_3_FD_187437 | JGI IMG/M metagenome (GOLD analysis project Ga0209402, IMG submission 187437) | Marine microbial communities from western Arctic Ocean - ArcticOcean_MG_CB8_126 (SPAdes) (version 2) | ecosystem: Environmental > Aquatic > Marine > Oceanic | place: Arctic Ocean... | reverse complement strand
ATTCAGGGCCTAAACGCGGGCCGCGGGCCGGCAGGCTGACACAAGGGAGATGTGCGAGATGAAGGGCGTTGTATTCCTCGGCGAGCGCAAGACCGAGCTGCGCGAGTTTCCCGATCCGCGTCCGGGGCCGCGCGACGTGATCCTGGAGATCAAGGCGTCGGGCATGTGCGGTACTGATCTAAAAAGCTATCGCGACCCCTTTGTCCCCGGTGTAGTGCGCGGCGGCATCAAGCGCGCGATGGAGCCGGTAATCGCCGGCCACGAGCCCTGCGGCGTCGTAGCCGAGCTGGGCGCGGCGGTTACCGAGCGCGAGGCTCAGATCGGCCAGCGGGTGATGGACCATCACTATGATGGCTGCGGCGTCTGCCGCCACTGCATGGCGGGCTGGCGGCAGATGTGCTTTGACGGCGCCATCGTCTTCGGCTCGGTCGCCCACGGGGCCCATGCGCGGTATATGAAGGTGCCGGTCGATACCTTGGTGACCCTGCCTGACGAATTATCGTTCGAGGCCGGGGCGGCGATCGCCTGCGGCACCGGCACCGCCTTTGGCGCCTTGCGCAGATTATCCCTGCATGGCGACGAGACCATCGCCGTCTTTGGCCAGGGGCCCGTTGGTCTTTCGGCGACGCAGTTGGCCCATGCCATGGGCGCGCGGGTGATCGCGCTGGACATCTCGCCGGAGCGCCGCCAGCTCGCCGCCGAGATGGGCGCTGACGTCACCTTGGACCCGCTGGCCGGCAATCCGGTGCAGGCGATCCTTGACCTTACCCATGGCGAAGGCGCCGAAAAGACGCTGGATGCCTCGTCCTCGCCCCAGGCGCGGGCCCAGGCGGTGCGCGCGACACGGGCCTGGGGCGCTTGCTGTTATGTCGGCGAGGGCGGCGAGGTAACATTGGATGTTAGCCCCGATTTGTTGCGCCGGCAGATTACCTTAATGGGCTCCTGGACCTTTTCCACTGTCGGACTGGCGGACTGTGCCCGTTTCGTTGCCGACCGCGGCGTCGACGTTGACGGCCTTTTCACCCATAGGTGGAGGTTGGGGCAGGCGGCAGAGGCCTACCAATTGTTCGACCAGCAAAACAGTGGCAAGGGCGTGTTCCTGCCGTCCTAAAGGGAGATAAAATGACCGAACTGAGTAAACGGCAACAGGCGATCAAGGACACATTTGTCGAGAACCGCGGCTACTGGAGCGAAATCTGGGATCAGATTTTACACCTCAGCCCCGACTATTTCGAAGCCTATACGGAGCTGTCGTCGGTGCCCTGGACGCACGGTGTGCTGGAGCCCAAGGTCAAGGAGTTCATGTATATTGCCGCCGATGCCTCGACGACCCATCTTTACAATGCCGGCACCCGCATCCACATCCAGAACGCCCTGCGCCTCGGTGCCACCGTGGATGAAGTATTCGAGGTGCTGCAGCTAACCAGTGTGCTGGGCATACACAGCTGCATCGTCGGCGTGCCGATCCTGCTGGAGGAGTTAGCGGCCGCCGGGATGGGGGTGGAGGATACCCTGGACGAGCGGCGTTTGGCGCTCAAGGCGTCCTTCACCGAGACCCGGGGCTATTGGGCACCCTTCCTGGAAGGCCTGTTGCACCTCAGCCCGGAATTTTTTGAGGCCTATCTGAAGCTCTCCTCTGTGCCCTGGCGCACCGGTACGCTGGAACCTAAGGTGAAGGAATTCGTCTATATCGCCATCGATGGGGCAACGACCCATCTTTACGAACCCGGTCTGCGCCAGCATATCAGGAATGCCATTGGCCACGGCGCCACGAAGGACGAGCTGATGGAGGTGCTGGCGTTGGTGACGGCCATTGGCGTCCACACTATGACCGATAGTGTGCCGATCCTGATGAAAGAAGCTAAGGCGGCTGGCAAATTGGCCTGAGATTGCGGCTGGGACCCGGTTCGATTATGTCAATGTCATTACGGCGATTCTAGTGTCTATCAGGTAGGTCCTGGCAAACCCAAAAGCCGTGGCGATTTGGGGCCTAATCGTGGTCGGCACTCTGGTAATCGGGCCCCCGCCGCTTTTTGTTGGCCTGGCGGTCCTGATGCCGATACTCGGGCACACCACTTGGCATCTGTACCGATAGGCCGTGGTGGCGAATTGACGCGGCGGGCGTCGACCGGTTGGCAATGAAGCAGTCTGTTATGGTCAGCCGTGCCTGGTGGCTGAAGATCGCGTCCGTCGGCGTTCCACGAAAATTCCAAGAATTCTGCCCGTTGCTGCCATGCCTGCATCAGTGGGCATCCAGATAAGGCATAACGTGTGACCCTAGGCGCCCTAAAGCGTTTATCAGGAACCTGCCAGAGCGCATTTTAGTAAGCGCACTCAGTGCCTTAAAATTGCCCTAAGAACCTTGGTGCCCCGTGGGCATGGCCGATATACGATACGGCCCTATTTTCCCATGCTGAAGAACAAGTCTCGCGTGAAGAAGGTGTAATCCGCCTCGAACGTCATGAGCCCCATGAATATCAAAACCAGCACCGGGGGCAGAATTATGGCATATATCAGGGCCAGCCGCTCCCAACGCATATGCATGAAGTAGGCCACGATGAAGCCCGCCTTCAACATCATGAAGAGAAGGATCAACGACCACCGGAGATAGCTTTCAACGTGATAATAGTCGACGGCATACGACCCGGCGCTCAGGACAAAAAGTAATCCCCAGACCTTGAAATAGATGCCAATCGGATGTTGTTGGCCTTCAACGTGTGCTGTATCGCCAGCCTGTGCCATGATGCCCTCTTACCAAAGATAGAAAAATGCGAAGATGAAAACCCACACTAAATCGACGAAATGCCAATATAGACCCATAACTTCAACGCTCTCGTAGTTGCCTTTTCTACTGGTGAAAAAGCCACGTGTTTCGCGGTCGTAATCGCCACGCCAGACCTTGCGGGCGACTATCAATAGGAAAATCACGCCGATGCTGACGTGAAAGCCATGAAAGCCGGTAATCATGAAAAAGGTAGAGCCAAATTGCGCCGCGCCCATGGGATTGCCCCAGGGGCGGACACCTTCTTCGACGATCAGCTTAGTCCACTCAAAGACCTGCATGCCAACGAACGAGGCGCCGAATAACGCCGTTACAAGCATCAATATCGCAGTCGTTCGACGGTCCTTTTTATAGCCAAACATGACGGCCATGGCCATGGTTCCGCTACTGCTGATCAGAATGAACGTCATGATCGCAATCAGTATGAGGGGTATGGGCTCGCCCCCAAATGACAAGGCAAAGACCTCGCTGGAGTGCGGCCATGGCACCGTCGTGGACATTCGGACCTTCATGTATGACAGCAGGAAGCAACTGAAGATGAAGGTATCGCTGAGCAGGAAAATCCACATCATCGCCTTGCCCCAGGAGACGTTCTTGAACGCCCGCTGGTCCGACGACCAATCATTGACGAAGCCTTTCATGCCATCCGGCTTGGGCGCCACGTGGCTCGATTCTGTCAGTGTCGTGTCTGTCATATGGATATTGTCCTCATCACGTAAGCAACATCAGAGCGAATAAAATCAACCAAATCAGAAGCAAAAAGTGCCAATAGAAGGCGCATAAATCGACGCTCATCCGCACTTGCCCCACGTCAAGGCCGCGCCGGACCTTGGCCATTGTCCTGCCCCAGGCCACCAGGCCGCCGATTACATGGATCCCATGCAGCCCCGTGAGCATATAAAAGAAGGCGTTGGCTGGGTCCATGGTCACGGAATATCCCGATGTCACCAGTTCCTGCCACGCCAGGAGTTGTCCGGCCAAAAATGCAAAGGCCAACACGCCACCCGCCGACAAGCCGGCCTTTACCCCATCCACCTTGCCCCGGCGTGCGTTAACCAGACCATAATGCATCGCTACGCTGCTGGCGATCAGGATGGCCGTGTTCAGCCACAGCAACCAAGGCAGGGACAACGAGTTCCAATCTGAGAAGACCCTGCGTTCTATGTAGGCGGAAAGCATGAGTGAAAACAACACCATGATCACGACCAGGAACAGCCGCAGCCCCACCTTTGGCGTGGCCTGGGCGAAGGTGCGTTCATCAAGTTGCTCGACAATCGCACCCTGTTCGACCTGCCAGGGCTTAACCATCAATTGCTGGAAGATATTCACGGCCCCACGGCCCCACGGCCCGGCGGGCACAGCCGTGCGCCGGCGAGTTTCAAGGCGGTTCGAAAGGCCGTCCGGATCATGATAGCGCCTCTATTCGGCCGGCTGAGCCGCGGCCCCGGACGGTTCCGGGCTGCCACCGGTCGCGACTTGATCGGGGTGCATGTTCTGCGGCACGAAATCGTCTTTGGCGCCCGGCAGGCCGTAGGCGTAGGCCCAGCGATATACCACCGGCAGCGTCTCGCCAAAATTGCCATGTCCGGGCGGCGTTTCCGCCGTTTGCCATTCCAGCGTCGTGGCGTTCCAGGGATTACTGCCGGCCTTTTTGCCTCTCGCCATGCTCCAGCCGATATTGAACAGGAACAACAATTGGGCGGCGCCGACGATCAGGGCCACCACGGTGACGAAGGCATTCAGGTCCTGGACTGAATCCGGGATGAAACTGGTATCCGCCAATTCATAATAGCGCCGCGGTACGCCGAGGAAGCCCAGATAATGCAGCGGAAGGAAGATAGCATAGGCGCCCAGGAAGGTGATCCAGAAATGAATTTGCCCCATGGGAACGTTCAGCATCCGCCCTGTCATCTTGGGATACCAATGATATATAGCCCCGAAGATGACCAGGATCGGTGCCACGCCCATCACCATGTGAAAATGGGCGACCACGAACATGGTGTCCGACAGTGGCACATCGACGACCACGTTGCCAAGGAACAGGCCGGTAATGCCGCCATTCACGAAAGTGACGATGAAGGCCAGGGCAAACAGCATGGGCAGCGTCAGTTTGATATTGCCGCGCCACAACGTTAGCACCCAGTTATAAACCTTGATAGCCGTAGGGACCGCGATGATCAGCGTGGTGGTGGCAAAGAAGAAGCCAAACCATGGGTGCATGCCACTGACATACATATGGTGGGCCCAAACCACGAAGCTGAGAGCACCGATAATGACGATTGCCCAGACCATCAGGCGATAGCCGAAAATATGCCGTCTGGAATGTACACTTATAAGATCGGAGACGATGCCAAACGCGGGCAGGGCGACAATGTAGACTTCGGGGTGCCCGAAAAACCAAAACAGGTGCTGAAACAATACAGGGCTGCCGCCGCCATATTGCAATTGCTCCCCAAACTCGACAATGCCGGGCATGAAAAAGCTGGTCCCCAGCAACCCGTCGAAGGTCATCATTATGGAGGCGACTAGCAAGGCGGGGAACGCCAGCAATGCCAGGACGGTGGCCATGAAAATGCCCCAGATGGTCAAGGGCAGACGCATCAGCGTCATGCCGCGCGTGCGGGCCTGTAACACCGTCACCACATAGTTCAGGCCACCCATGGTGAAGCCAATGATGAAGAGAGACAGCGATATGAGCATCAAAAGAATGCCCCCATCCGAACCCGGCGTACCTGAAAGTATGGCCTGGGGCGGATATAGCGTCCAGCCGGCACCCGTGGGCCCACCCGGCACAAAGAAACTCGCCAACAAAACCACTACCGCAAGGAGGTAGATCCAGTAACTCAGCATATTCACATAGGGAAACACCATATCGCGGGCGCCGACCATCAGCGGGATAAGGTAGTTGCCAAAGCCGCCAAGGAATAGCGCGGTAAGCAGGTAAATCACCATGATCATTCCGTGCATGGTGATGAACTGATAATAGTCCTCCGCCTCGATGAACGAGAAGGTATCGGGGAAGCCCAGTTGCAAGCGCATCAGCCACGACAACACCAAGGCTACCAGACCGATGCCAATCGCCGTGAACGAATACTGAATGGCGATGATTTTGGCGTCTTGCGAGAAGACGTACTTCGTCACCCAGCTATGGGGATGATAAAGGTCCATCTCCGCGACTTCGGCGGGCGGGACAAAATCGGCTTGGTCATGTGCGGCATCAACCATCACATTTTCCTCTTCCTTGGATCACGTTATACGTCATTGCTTGGTGTTTCATCGGGCGAGTTGGACCTCGGCGGCAACCGACGCCGACTCGTTCAAGGCCAATTTTTCAGCCCGTTCTTTGTTCGTTTTTGCTCGCGCCATGGTTTCCGCGAAAGTCGGTTGTTCTTGCAGCCATCCCTCGAAAACAGTCTTCGTTTCCACCACCACATTGCCACGCATGCTATAGTGGCCAACGCCGCACAACTCGAAGCAGAGTATGTCAAAGGTCCCGGTCCGGATCGGGGTCACCCAATAGTAAGTGATCATGCCGGGAACCATGTCCATCTTTGCCCGAAACTGCGGCACATAGAAATCGTGCAGAACATCGATCGAACGCAGCAGAAACTTGACCGGCGCTCCCATCGGCAGGTGCAGCTCGGGATCCTCGATCAGGATATCATCCTGGCCGTTAGGATCGTTCGGATTTAGGCCAAATGGGTTGTCAGCACTGATAAGCCGGCTATCCGAGGTGCCCATTTTGCCGTCTTTTCCAGCGTACCGGTAGCTCCATTGCCATTGTTGGGCGACAACTTCGACTTCCGCCGCCCCCTCGGGCACGGTCACGAATTGGTTCCATACAAACAAGCCTGGAATGAGCATGGCGGCGACACCCGCCGCGGTAAGTCCGGTCAGCCACCATTCCAGTTTCTTGTTCTCCGGCTCATACTCCGACCGCCGGTCTTCCCGGTACCGATAACGGAGCACACAGTAGGCCATGAAAAGAATGACCGCGATGAACACCGCACCAGTGACCCAAAATGTGAGGATGATGGTATCGTCGATGTAACCCCAATTCGAAGCGATTGGCGTCCACCACCACGGACTCGCAAAATGAAAAACGACGGTTCCTAATGCCACCAAAATCAATAATACAGCAACGTACATAGTTTTTTACCCCAGATCGCAAGTATTACCGGTTAAAATACAAGAAAAATTTCACTATATTTACTTAGCACTCTAAACCGACCTTCATCTCTACTTGACCCCAGCGCATCGCCTGCGGCCTTGGCCCAGCCCTGTTGCGCGTGTAACGGAAGATTACAGCGATCACCTGCCGCAATGCAATCCAACGGCTTGACGCCATGGCCCAACACCCATAGCGCAATATGTCTGGGAGAATTCTCTCGCGGCAATTGTACCGGCGGCAACCCAACTGGCAGTACTCATACTGGTTTACCGGTCACTATACCGCCGCTTCCATCTTATGAAGAAACATAACTTAGCTCTTATAGCGCTTAGACAATAGGCCGTCGGTCCAAGCAAGAACCAACCGCCGGGCCCCTCCCACGAATCGAGGCATAATTAAATTAGTATCAGAGATGGGATTGCAGGGCAATTGCATATTCACGGGATTGTGTGGTTAGGTTTTAAGGCGGTATTTGGTACGGATTGATGCGCCATTGCATCGACACGGTGGGACACGGCGGGCAGATACCGCACCACCACGGCTGAAATGTGCCTTGTAAAATTTTGTTCCCCCTTGCATGTCTTGACGATACCATGACGAAAATCTTCGCCATGGGGGGCGGGCATTGTTTGGAGGTTGCCAGTTGCGATCAGAGGCGCAAATCGGGACGGTTCCGTTGCCAAGGGCGGGCGACTATCTGACTTTACTAAAGCCACGAGTGATGTCGCTTGTGGTTTTTACAGGCTTTGCCGGTTTGGTTCTGGCGCCTGGCCATCTGCATCCATTGCTGGCCACGCTGGCTCTGCTCTGTATAGCGGCCGCGGCAGGGGGCGCCGGGGCGATCAATATGTGGTACGATCGTGACATTGACGCGTTAATGGAGCGCACCTGGAACCGGCCGATTCCGGCCGGACGCATGGCACCCGAAAAGGCGCTCGCGTTCGGCCTCGCCATTAGTCTTGTTTCCATAATAACAATGGGTTTCGCGGTCAATTGGACCGCAGCTGCCCTGCTGGCGTTTGCCAATGGTTTCTATGTTTTCATCTACACAGTCTGGCTCAAGCGGCGCACACCGCAGAACATAGTGATAGGCGGTGCCGCCGGCGCCATGCCGCCGGTTATTGGCTGGGCGGCGGTAACCGGGTACATTGGTATGGAGCCGATCGCATTGTTTCTGCTGATATTTATGTGGACGCCGCCACATTTCTGGGCGCTCTCGCTGTATCGGGCGGATGACTATGCCAAGGCTGGTGTGCCCATGCTCCCCGTGGTCTCCGGCAAGGCCGAGACAAAGCGCCAAATTCTGATTTACACCATGCTGCTGGTGCCGATCAGCTTCGCGCCTCTGGGTCTGGGCACCGCCGGCGCCGCCTATGGCATAGCCGCCGCCGTGCTGGGTGGCGGCCTGCTGTTACTGGCAATCCGGGTTCTGCGGGAACAGGGCGACCGCGCCGCGCGCCGCATGTTCCAGTTTTCTATCTTCTATCTGTTTATTTTGTTTTTGGTGCTTATCGTCGAACGCTTATCCCTCATGGCGTTTACGCAACTGGCTTAGACATGGGGACAGGATGCACCGCAATAGCCCACCACCAAGAACGCCGCGGCGTATCGCGGATCGGGCTAGCTCGCCAATGATTTTCGGAATTTTGCCAGCGCCTCGGCTAGTCCGGTAGCCCGTGCGTTAGAAGGAATTCAAAATACCCAGTAATCCTACTACCAGCACGCTGGTGCCGATGATTGTCGCGACAAGCATGACATTCTTATTTTTAATGCCGTCAGCCATTTCCTAGGTCTCCCATTTCATGATCGGATAGCAGTTTGACCGGATTGCGTTTCTAATGTAACCGAGATTTCATAGGCCGAATACACACAACAACCCGTTGGTACAGTTGCGTCTAATCCCTTACCGAGTATTTGCCAATGCCTTTTTCGCGGATGCCGCGGGCAAGGCAACAGCTAGCATAAGGGCCCGCGGCCATACCGCGCACCCTCAAATTTGTTGATTTTGGCGTCAGACGCCCCGCTATTTAGCTAGGGCATTTTCTTTCTGAAAATGCTCTAGCAGCCGGCGGCTCTCTTCAACTGCGCGGCTGGCTTGAATTTAAGGACCTTGGACGCCTTGATTTTGATCGGCTCGCCGGTTTGCGGATTGCGGCCTTTGCGGGCGGACCGCTTGGTGACCGAGAAAGTACCGAAAGTACCGATGGTGTACCTTGCATCCTTCTTGGCGGCTTTCAGGCCTGCTTCGATCTCGCCCATGACAAGGCCGACCACGCGGCCGGCTTCGGCTTTCGAGAGTTTGCCTTTTTTGGCGACGCGCTCGATTAATGCTGCTTTGCTCATGTCAATATTCTCACTGATGCCGGAGGTTAATGATTCGCACCCTGTATCAGAGAGAATCCAGCTTGACAAGCAATGCCCCTCGGTTTAGCCCAGCCTGTCTGGACTTCACGGCAATTGCGGGGTTTTTCGCCAGCAACGGCGCGGCATTGCGCCATGCATCAATTCAGATATTGCCCAAAATTAGGCGATTCGTAGCCAATTCCGCCAATCAATACGGCCGCATCAGTATGACCGGGGCATCTTGAGGACATGCTGGCCGATGAAGTTCAGGATCATTTCGCGGCTGACCGGGGCAATACGGGCGATGAAGCTTTCCCGCAGATAGCGCTCCACGTGGAATTCCTTGGCATAGCCCATGCCGCCATGGGTCATCACAGCCTGTTCGCAGGCTGTGAAACAAGCCTCGGCCGCCAAATACTTGGCCGCGTTCGCCTCCGCCCCACAAGGCTGGCCGGCGTCGTACAGCGCGGCGGCTTTCCAGACCATAGTATCGGCGGCTTCCAGATGGGCCCAGGCCGCGGCCAAGGGATGCTGGATCGCCTGGTTCTGACCGATGGGCCGGTCGAACACCACCCGTTCGTTGGCATAGGCCACCGCCTTGCGCAGGGCCGCCCGGCCTAGACCGACGGCTTCGGCTGCCACCAGGATGCGTTCCGGGTTGATACCGTCGAGCAGATAATAAAAGCCCTTGCCCTCCTCGCCGATCCGATCGTTTAGGGGCACCGGTAGGTTATCGTAAAAGGTGGCGTTGGAATCCACCGCCTTGCGGCCCATTTTTTCTATCACCCGGGCTTCGCAATAATCGCGGTCAAAATCGGTGTAGAACATGGTGATGCCGTCGGTGGGCTTGGCGCCTTCATCCCGGGGCGTGGTCCGCGCCAGCAGCAGGATCTTGTTGGCGCTCTGGGCGGTTGAGGTCCACATCTTGCGGCCGTTGACGATGTATTTATCACCCGTCAGCACCGCCTTGGTCTCGATCCGGGTGGTATCCAGGCCCGCGTCCGGCTCGGTCACGCCAAAACAGGAGCGGTCCTTGCCCGCGATTAGGGGTGGGAGCAAACGCTGCTTCTGCTCGTCTGTGCCGTGCACGACGATAGGGTTGGGGCCGAAGATATTGATATGCACGGCGGAGGCGCCGGAAAAGCCGGCGCCTGATTGGGCGATGGTCTGCATCATCAACGAGGCCTCAATCACGCCCAGGCCGGAGCCGCCAAATTCCTCCGGCATGGCGATGCCCAGCCAGCCGCCATCCGCCAGGTCCTTGACAAAATCCTCGGGGAAGACGCCGTCCGTATCCCGGGCCAGCCAATAGGCGTCGTCATATTTCTCGCACAGCTTGGCGATGGTATCGCGCACCGCAATCTGATCGTCGGTAAAGGAAAGATCCATTATTCATCCGGACAGTGCCGGCTCCCATGTCCATTAGACTTCAAACCTTTATAGCGGATCAAGGACGACTGTTCATAGGGCGCATAGACGCCGGCCCGCCGGACCGGGAGAATGGGCCTGGATTAGTCGCCCGGGCGACAGGGATGGAAATGAACATGAAACATATTTTATACGCGTTGATTGCCTTAGTCGCGACGCCCCAGGCGAGTCTGGCGGGGGAACGTCCCCGCGACCAGCAGCCCATGTGCGACAATGCGAAGATGCCGCCCGAGGCGCAGCGGACCAACGAAACCTTCGCCGCTAATATGAAAATGCCGGAGCGGGAATTA
>Ga0209402_10005702_pt1 | contig 11014 bp, 9 predicted proteins | sample ArcticOcean_MG_C_3_FD_187437 | JGI IMG/M metagenome (GOLD analysis project Ga0209402, IMG submission 187437) | Marine microbial communities from western Arctic Ocean - ArcticOcean_MG_CB8_126 (SPAdes) (version 2) | ecosystem: Environmental > Aquatic > Marine > Oceanic | place: Arctic Ocean... | reverse complement strand
CGAAAAACGCCAGTCCCAAGCAGAGTCTGCGCAGTACGATCGTCGAAGCTCGACCAAGGGCCTCGCCCATCGGTACTTTGAGCGGTCGAAACCCAGAAGTCATGGCAGCGGGGGAGAAAATGCCAAAACATCACCAAGCGCTAGACACGGGGCGGCCGCAGCGTGTTACAATCGCGACATCGCGAGCCTGGATCGGTTTCAGGCTCGACCCATATGGGAAATGTAGGCTAGTACGTCTTGCCGCCGTGCTGCTGTTCCTTGCACTCGTGTTCGGCTAACTTGAGTGATTCGGCATCAACCGATTTGTTCAATCGCGCGACGGCGGTGAATTGCTCTCGGGCGGCCGACGCGATATCTGCCGGACCTTCCGGTGCACCTTTTTTGCCTGTTCGGAAACGCCCGACAGACCGACAGTGAGACTGGCAACGTCGTCGGGAGCAAGGCCGAGATTCTGCTGCACTTCCTGCAGCCCCGATTGCACCTGGGGCAGGCCGGCGAGTTGCTTTAACAACGGCGACTGCCAGGCATCGGCCAGCTTGAGTTGGACAAACAACTCGGTGTCGGCGGGCAGATAGGAGAGATCGAGTTTGTTCTCCGCCGCCGGTGCTTTTCCATTGCCTTCGACGAGCGGTGGATCATCGCCGCCGGAGAAGAGACCGGATGCCCACAGCCCGACTCCCACCAACAGCACGGCGACAATTCCGCCACCAATGATCACGCCGGCCTTGGAACCGCCCGCCGGCCGTTGTTGGTGCGCTTTGATGCGTTGCCCCGCTGTTTTTTTCGATTTGCTTCTTTGTGGTGGTTGCGAAGGAACCGGAGGCGATGCGGTCGCCTCGGCCAACACAAATAGATTACTGCAATTGGGGCAGTTGGCTTTCTTGCCGAGCTTGCTGCGATCCTTCAGATTCATACTCACGCCGCACATTGGACATACGACAGATATCGTCTCGGACATGATTGACTCGCTTGTCGATCGAATGGAATGAGCGGCCCGGCTGCTCGCGGTTGCTGGGCCGAATGCTTCCGAAGGGCTGTTTGCTAACGAATGGTAGTACAACCACCGCTTCATTGGCAAACGGAATTTTGGAAGTAGTCTCCGTAGGGAACGCTCGCTACGGCGTTCCGGATCGCGCCATCGACGGCGGATCGGGACGGAGCCCGATCCCTACCGGGGCAGTTCGTTGCCAACGGAAGAGGGAGCCGCGTTTGTCGCCACATGGCCGACCAATTCGAGCAGGTCCTCGTCGTTCGGCCATAGGGCGAGTGCATCGCGGAGAATGAGGCGTGCTTGCGGCAAGTCCTTCCGGCGAACTGCACAAATCGCGCGAAGCAGTTCGACCTCGCGCGAGCGAACCGGGCTGTACCGCGAGATGCCGTCGTATACAGTTTGGGCCCGTTCGACATCGCCGGTGCGAAGACACGCATCGCCGAATTCGGCATATTCGGTCAGTGATACGCTGGACGCTTTACTATCGATGCATGCTGAGTACGCGTCGCAAGCACTGGCATAATCGCCCAGGTTGTAATGGCAGCGAGCCAGTTGGCGGCGCCACGACAGGTTGTCCTCGTTGGCCTTGAGGGCGACACCATAATAGCGGGCCGCTTCCTGCCAGTTTTCAGACGATTCGTGAAACCGTGCCAAGGCGATTGGCATGGTCGTATCCTGAGGATTTCGTCGCATCGCCTGCAACAACACTTGACCGGTGAGTTCTGTGGCGGACGTTTCCAGGCAAGCTGCAGCCAGGTCGCGAGCGAATTTGGCATTGCGCGGTGCCAGCTCATGGGCTCTGTTCAATGCTTTGACGCCTCCTTCCCACTGGCCGTTTTCGACCAACCGTTTCCCCACGGTGTTTTGAACTGCAGCCGAGTCGGGATAGGCATCCAGCGTCTGCTGCAAAGCTACTCGATACGCAGACATGTCTCCCAGATCGAGTGCAACTCGGGCAGCCAGTTCAAACGTGGCTGTTAGTGTCGGGTCGGCTTCATGTGCCGAACGCAGAGCAGCTTGGGCGTCGTGCAGACGGCCCTGCGAATACAGTTTGTTCGCTCGCTGAACATGCTTCTGCGCGTCTTCCGTCGAGAGCTCAGTCGAGACGCTGAGCGGCTGTTGCCCTCGGGTCACAAATTGTGTGACTTCGCCCTTATGGTTAGTTCGATCGAGCAGGCCGCAACCACAAAGGCATGACACAAACGCGATGAGAATGACCTGCCCGCTGCAAGCCACCGACAGCGCCGACGGACGTCGGCAAATGTTGTTATTCGGGTGTCCGATCATTGTTTCTTGCTTCCTGCACGGATTCACGATGAACAAGAATCACCGGGCCTCCACACCATCACGCTCTGCCGCATCCGCCTTGCGGGCAGCGTACTCGGATTTCGTCATAACGTATATGGATTGGCCGTCGTGCTCGAATTCAAATCCAAGTGAATGGACGATACTTGGGAGCGCCTGAATAATGGTGACATTTCGCAGATCGACCGAGGGAATAATTCCGCTCACTCCCTCGCCGATCACGATGTTGTATCCGTCTGCCTCTCCGAGCATTTCGAGCACTTCGGTAATTTCCCAATGCCGAAGCTTCAACGAAAACCGCTCGACGGTCGCTGTGTCGGCTTTATTCTTTGTTGCCTCCGGCTGTTTCGTCGTGATAACGGGCGGGCAAATGCCGGTTGCAGCCGATTTGTTTTCGGGGGTTTTCTTCTCGTCAGGAACCGCTGGACCGAGCGATTGCAAATGTTGCAGTTGCAGTTCCAGCTCATGAAGACGCTTCGATTGCTGCGTCTGCTTGAGCTGGTTCGCCGCTCGTTCCAACTCAAAAGCCCACCGGTCCGACTCTGATTGTTTCAGTTGCTCGACGGCTGTCCGCAACGATGCCAACTGTACCGTCAACTCGCCGTTGACAGATGTCGCGGGTGGTTGGGAAACCGTTGAAACACTGTCTGGCTGATCGTCCACCGCTTCAATCGATCCCAACTGAACCAGGGGATCGCGCGAGGAATCTCCCACAGCCACCGACTCAACATCCACGGTCGTCGATGCCGTGAAAAATCGACCGTCGTTCAATTGTGCAGGAACGGCTTCTACTTCTTCGGTGTAGCCATCGAAGCGGGACACACTTGTATCGGACTTGTCGCTCGTGTGATCCGGTATCGTGTCATCCGGTGAGGTTGAATCGGGACGCAGGACGCCCACAAGCAGCAACAGTCCAAAGCTGACTGTCAACGACCAGAAAGCCGTTCGCAAATTCTGCGATGCGTTCACCGTACACCATCTCCGACTGGTCCCGTGAGATTCAACCGCCACATATGTCAGGCGAAAATGCTGAACCGGAGGTCCACAGCAGCCGGCTGATGTCGATTGATGTTGGCCCGTTCGGTCTCTGCCACCCCGCACCAAACCCTAGCCGATGAATGCACGACCGCCCGATTATCGTATCGTCTGCGCCGGCCGCCTAACTGGCGTAATAATCGGTATTTCCGATACGAATTGCGCAAATCGCGTAGAGTGTGGCAGTGTGTGCGCTACCATACGCCTTGGCGACGTTTTCGTCAGACCGGGATCTTCCGGCCATCCTGCGCAGGTGTCGCTTGTTTGGCTTGTGAAAAGAAAAACGGCGCGGCAAGGTCCCCTCAAAGCTCCCAGCTTTCCTTGCCGCGCCGAAAGCTGTCATCTCTTGCTGGAGAGTTCAGTTTGGACGTCGGTGTGGCGAAGTGAATGCGTTGCCGCCTCACTTCAGAGAAAACATAGGTCACATCACCGGCGAGTCAAACAGCGTTTCGGCCGATGTGCGCAGAAAACGCATGCCGGTCTGTTTGAGCGGAATCGGAGCTTAAAAATGAGTGGGATTACTGCAGCGCACCGCATTCAAATCAACCGCGAAGTTTCACCTTCGTCAACTGCGGGGCCAGATTGGCGTAGCTTGTTTTCGCCGCAGCGACCGGATCGTAACCCGGCTTACCATGAATCTGGCCGCTCACCTCGACGCAGACCGTCCCGCGATAACGGGCCTGCTTCAGCAACCGGAAGTAGGTCACGTAATCGATGTCACCCTCGCCGGGCAACAGAAAGCGAAAATTGCCGAGCCGCCCTTTGTTATCCTTAACGTGAATGAAGACCGTCTTGTCGATGAGCAGCGACAGCGATTTTTCCAAATCGAAATCGCGCAACTGGAAGTGGCTGAAATCATAATTGAGCCGAATCCAGCGGTTATCGACGCGGTCCACCAACCACTTGGCTCCCTCCGGTGTGTGCAGCGCTCCGCCAACGTGCGCCTTGAAGGCAATAACGGTTTTGCTGGCCTCGGCCGCCTTCGCCCAGTCTTCCAGCGTGGCGGCCATTTTGTCCTTTTCATTTTCCCAACGGTCCGCGCGGCTGCCCAGAATCGTCTCGATGATCGGCGGCGCGGCCGGCGATAAATCGTGTCCCAACTCACCGACCGCCTTCAATCGATCGAGATTCTGCCGATGACGTGCATCGGTCGTCAGCAGCGGCATGTTCTCCATGAGACAGGGGAGATTCAGCCCCAGGTCCTGGAATTGCTTGCGAACATCACGACGGTCGCCGGCCGACAACTTGGCGGGATCGCCCGATTGCCCGCGACCCGAGTCGAGTTCCACGCCGTCGTAACCAATGTCGGAACACGCCTTCATCGCGTCGGCCAACTTCAACGACCGCATGCCGTACAAGCTGAAGGAAATGCCGACCTTGGCCGGTTCCGGCTTCGACTCATTGGCCGCCACCGATCCGGGCAGCGACAATCCGCCGACACAAAGGGCCGCACTGCCGGCAGCGGCCGACTGCAGAAATCGTCGTCGAGAAGATCGTTGCTCGTTCATGGTTTGGTCACCGTTGCGGCTTGATTGGTCGGTCATGTTGTATGCACTCGGCTTTTTCTGGCACGCACGCTCTGGCCTGGAATTGAGCAAGAACGTCGCAGCGAACATTTCGCTTTGAATTCATTCTGGATCGTCGGCTGCCCATTGGCAAGCGGAAGCTGATTTTCCACGGCTCAAGTGTCTTGGCACGGCAATCGTGGTAAAGTGAACGGCACGCCGACTGAATCCGAGTCCAGCCCTCACTGGCTTGTTTGCATTCCAAATAAGAACTTCACGAGTCGCACGATGAAACACAATAAACTGTTCCTGCTCGCTTTGCTTGTCCTCGCCAGCCGCGTTGTTGCCGCCGAACCGGCACCGCTTCCCGACTCGACGCCGTGGGATGTGAAGCAACTGAGTTCCGCCCCGGAAATGGAATGGCTCAATCGCGAGGGGAACGTTCATGCGTTGAAGTATCGAGGCAAGGCGTACAAAGGCCGCGCGACAAGCGTGTTTGCCTGGTATGCATCGCCGACAACACTCGGGATGAAGCCGTCGGCCAAAAAAGTACCCGGCATTGTCTTGGTGCATGGGGGCGGCGGCACTGCGTTTTCCGAGTGGGCGGAGATTTGGGCGAAACGCGGCTACGCTGCGATTGCGATGGACCTCGCCGGACGGGACGCCGAACGCAAGCGTCTTGAAGACGGCGGCCCCGACCAGACAGCCGCCGACAAATTCGGTGCCATCGACGGCCCAATCACCGATCAATGGACGTACCACGCGGTCGCCAACGTCATTCTTGCCCATTCATTGCTTCGCAGTTTTGACGAAGTCGATGTTGACCGTACCGCGCTCACCGGCATCAGTTGGGGCGGTTACCTCACCTGCATAGTGGCCGGTCTCGATCAACGGTTTCAGGTGGCCATGCCGGTGTATGGCTGCGGATTCCTGCGAGACAACAGCGCCTGGACCGCATCGCAATTCGATAAAATGAAACCGGCACAGGTGGAGAAGTGGCACAAGCTGTGGGACCCGTCGCGGTACATCGGCTCGGCAACCATGCCGGTGATGTTTCTCAACGGCAGCAACGATTTCGCCTACCCTATGGATAGCTACGCAAAAACCTGCGCGCTGGTGGCGGGCGAAAAGAACTACAGCATTCAACTGCGAATGCGACACGGTCACATTTTCGGCTTCCCGGAATTCTTTCTGTTCGTCGATCAGTACATCAAAGGAACGACTCCGCTGCCGGTCGTTTCGCGGCCACAGGTGAAAGAGAATCAACTGCAGGCGCAGGTTAAGACTTCGACCAAACTCATGTCTGCCCGTCTGCATTTCACCACTGGTCCACATCGCCAAAACCCGCAGCGTGAGTGGACCACACAGAAACTCCACATTAAGAACAACACCATCAGCGGAGCCGCCCCACCAAAGGATGCAACCGCCTGGTACATCGACGTCACCGACGAACGCAAAGCGCTGGTCAGCAGCGAGGTGATGGTACGCAAAGCAGAGTGAGTTCGACGTCCCAACAGTTTGAAGTCGTCGCCGGTGTTCGGTTCTTGATAATAACAACGCAAATTCTCTCCCCGGAGCCTGTCATGCAATGTTCTGCGACGTCAGTTTTATTTCCGCTGCTGTTGGCAAGTGTCGTCCTACATGCAGCAACATCTGAGGTACGCGCGGAAGTACCGCTTGTTTTTATCTCGGCATTCGCACCCGGTGAAAAAGGAGCCATCCATGCTTTCCATCTGGATGTGAAGGACGGACAGTTGAAGCCGACGGAACGGACTGCCGACGTCGAGCATCCGTTCTTTCTGGCGCTGTCGCCGGACCATAAGTTTCTGTATTCGATTCACGCACCGGGAACATTCGGCGGAGAAAAGCACGAACAAATCGCCGCTTTCGAGATCGTGGGAAAATATGGCAAGCTGAAATTGCTGAACCGCCAGTCGGCCCGCGGGACGGCAGCCTGTTATCTCGCCGTCGATGCGACCGGCAAGACGGTCGTCGCCGCAAACTATTCCACCGGCAGCGTCGTGTCGTTACCGGTGCGCGAAGACGGATCGCTGGGCGAGATATCTTCGTTCGTGCAACACCAGGGTTCGAGCATCAACCCCGCGCGGCAAAAAGAGCCGCACGCCCACTGCTTCGTCGTCAGCCCGAACAGCCGATTTGCCTACGCCGCAGACCTCGGTCTCGACCAGATTCTCTGCTACCGACTCGACGCAAACACCGCGAAACTGTCGCCCAACCAGCAACCCTTTGCGAGAACACTTCCCGGCGCCGGCCCACGACATCTGACGTTTCACCCCAACGGTCAACACCTCTATGTCATCAACGAGTTGGCCAATTCGGTCACACAATTTGATTACGACGGCGACACCGGCATGCTTATCGAACGGCAGACGATTTCGACAGTACCGGACGACTTTGACGGCACCAGCCATTGTGCCGACCTCAAGATCACGCCCAACGGACGTTTTCTGTACGGCACCAATCGTGGCCACGACAGTATCGCGGCGTACCGCATCGGCGACGACGGCCAGCTCTCGCTGCTGGCGATTGTGCCAAGCCTGGGCAAAGGGCCGCAGAATCTGTTGATCGCAGGCAACGGGAGTTTGCTGCTGTGCGCCAACATGCCCGGCAACAATGTTGCAGTCTTTAAAATTGATGCAAAAACCGGTGGCCTGAAATCCGTCGGCGAGCCGGTCTCGATACCGAGTCCGTCCTGCATCAGAATCATCGATTGAGAGACGGCGGCGTGCCGCAAAACGCGACATGCAAGCCGCGACTCCAACAGAGACGAATTCCAGACATATAAAATATGAGGCAAGATATGACTCGCATCACAGCGCTCGTGCTATTTCAGTTGACGTTGCTCGTCTCGCAGGCGGTGGCCTTTCCCGCGTATGTTCCCGAGAAGAACGACTGGCCCTGGTGGCGGGGACCGAACCGCAACGGGGTTGCCGCGGCCGACCAACGTGTGCCGGTGCGCTGGAGCGAGCGGCAAAACGTCCTCTGGAAGAGTTCGCTACCGGGCCGTGGGCATTCTTCGCCCACAGTTGTCGGGAACCAGATTTTCCTGGCAACGGCCGACGAGAGACAGCAGGTCCAAAGTGTCGTTGCCTGCAATCGCGCCACCGGAAAACTGCTTTGGCAAACGGAAATCAGCCGCGGCGGATTCCCCAAGACGCACCGCAAGAATACGCATGCCACCTGCACCGTCGCCTGCGACGGCGAGCGCCTGTTTGTCGCGTTTCACCATCATGCCCGCCTGACGTTGGCCGCGCTGGATCTTCGAGGGAAGAAAGTCTGGACAAAGGACATCGGGCCGTTCGATCCCCGCGTCTATCAATACGGCTACGCCCCCTCTCCGCTGATTTACGATTCGGTCGTGATCGTTGCAGCCGACTATGAAAAGGGCGGTTACATTGCCGCCTATGATCGGGAAAGCGGACGACGCGTCTGGCGGGCCACGCGACCGAAGAAGCTCAGCTTCTCCTCGCCGGTGGTCGCCAACGTGGCCGGCCGCGATCAACTGCTGATTAGCGGTTGCGAGTTGCTGGCGTCGTACAATCCCAAGACCGGTAAGCGATTGTGGGCCTTTCCCGGGACGACCATGGCGACCTGCGGTTCGATGGTGTGGACTGATAATCTCGTGTTTGCCAGCGGCGGCTACCCGAAAGCGGAAACCATTTGCATGAAGGCCGACGGTTCCGGCAAAGTCGTTTGGAAGGACCGACAGAAATGCTACGAGCAATCGATGCTCGCCTACGACGGTTACATCTACGCGCTGACCGATCAGGGAATTGCCATCTGCCGGCGCGCGGCCGACGGCGAGATGATGTGGCGCGAACGTCTCAAGGGGCCTGTTTCTTCCTCGCCGGTTCTCGTCGGCGACACGATCTATCAGCCCATCGAAAACGGCACAACATTCGTCTATAAAGCCAGCCCGAAGAAGTTCGAACTGTTGGCCGAGAACAAACTGGGCAACTCCGGTTTCGCCACGCCCACAATTTGCGGAAATCGAATCTACATCCGCACCACCCAAAGTGTTGGTGGCCGACAACAGGATGTCCTTTACTGCCTGGGAACAAAATGAGAAGCCTCATTTTCGTACTCGTCCTCTCGGCATTGCCCTTGATGCAGTGCGAACGAGGCATTGCAGGCGAGGGCCTGCGCGTCGCGACGTTTTCGGTGGAGATCACTCCGAGACTGGGCACGCCGGTCGGGCAGGGGTTTATTCCGGTCCTGCAAACGGCTGAGCATCCGCTGCTGGCGCGTGGGATTCTGCTCAAAGACTCCCGCACGGCGTGTGTCATCTGCACACTCGACCTGATGGAAGTTCACAACGAATCGTACGACTTTTTGCGCGACGCGATTGGCAAGGCGGCCAAAGTCCCCGCGTCGCACGTCGCTTTGCATTGCCTCCATCAGCACACGGCCCCGGCAATCTCGACGGCCGCGCAGCGGCTCGAACTGGCTCAGGATGACCCGCGACGCATTGCCACCGCTGAATATCTGGTCGACATGGCGGACAAGATTTCGGCAGCGATTCATAAGAGTCAGAAGAATTGGCAACCGGTGACGCACATCGGCGCGGGACGGGCGAAGGTCGAACGCGTGGCATCGAATCGGCGACTGGAACAGCCGGACGGCTCGATTCGCGGACGCAGCAGCAGTACGAAATCAGCCCCCGAGCTGCGCAATCTGCCGGAAGGTGTGATCGATCCGTGGGTGCGGACGGTCTCGTTCGGCGATGGCAATCACGCCGTCGCGCATCTGCACTATTACGCGTCGCATCCGCAAAGTTTTTACGGCGATGGGAGAGCAAGCTACGACGTGCCGGGGATCATCCGCGCGCGACTCGAAAAAAGCACGGGAGTGTTTCAACTCTATCTGACCGGTTGCGGGGGCGACGTTGCGTTCGGGAAGTACAACGACGGTTCGCAAACAGCCCGCTCGGAGATTGTGGACCGCCTGCAAAAGAGCATCGAACAGAGCATCGCCGGCCTGAAACGGCATCCCGTTGGGCCGATGGCGTGGGCAGTCGAGCCAATCAAGTTTCCGTTGCGAACCGACAAGGCATTCTCTGAAGCTGCACAGCGGCAGATCCTTGCCAATCCCAACGCGAAAACAAGCCAACGCCGTAAGGCGGCGATTGCCTTGGCGTGGATCGAGCGTGTGAAGTCGGGCAAGCCGGTCGAGCTGAGTTGCCTGTCGATTGGCCGCATGCAAATGCTGCACCTGCCGGGCGAGCCGTTTGTGCAGTTTCAACTGGCCGCTCAGACGATGCGGCCGCGTCGGTTTGTGTGCGTCGCCGGTTACGGCGACTGCGGCATGGGCTACATCGGCGGCGACCGCATCTTCACCGACCGCGGCGGATACGAGCAAACGTACTCATTCGCCGGTCCGAGTGAGAAGTTGTTTTTGTCAACAATCGAGCGGCTGTTGATGGGGCAGCGGAACGACGAGTGACGTTGCCCCCGCCAATCACTTGTGTTGAAGTTTGTTCAGAATGCTGCTGCAAATCACGGCGGACTGTGCGACAATGTCTCTAGACATGCGCCCTTTGCGACATAATTGCCAGCTAATTCCCCGTTGAGCGTTCTGTGAAGATGAGCCGCAGGAGCATCCTACTCAAGTCAGTGTCAATTGCCGCTAGTTGGCTAATGATAGTCTGGTGGTTCGTGCTTACACTGCGAATCGGACTCTCCGTCGGCCAAATTCTTACAATCATCGTGATCGATGTGTTGTTTGGGTGCAGCCTGACCACACTCATCATTCTGCTGAATCGTCAGAACGTTGGATGTGCCGCAAAAACAGGAATAATCACGCTGCTGACTACGTTCTTCTTTGCCACAATCGGCGGACCGTGTCTGGTGCCTACGGTATATGGATACGATCATGGATTTGGTGAAACCCCGCGATGTATGCTCGTCGCTGGTCTCGTCGGAGTCTTTGTCGGCTTCTTGCTATCGGTGTGGAATTCTCGCCCTCGTTCGCCTAGCCCAACACGGCACCGCAGCCGATAGCAGTCACGTTCGAATTAGTGCGGAAAGCGGCTGGCACCAACGTAACCGTTCACAGCGTAGCGATCACGTGCTTGGCAGCAGGGTTGGTGTGGGGCGGTTTTGCTGTTTGTGGGTGACGGCATCGGTGATCCAGCCGAGAGCGTGGCGGCCGAGGCGGC
>Ga0209402_10005694_pt1 | contig 11023 bp, 8 predicted proteins | sample ArcticOcean_MG_C_3_FD_187437 | JGI IMG/M metagenome (GOLD analysis project Ga0209402, IMG submission 187437) | Marine microbial communities from western Arctic Ocean - ArcticOcean_MG_CB8_126 (SPAdes) (version 2) | ecosystem: Environmental > Aquatic > Marine > Oceanic | place: Arctic Ocean... | reverse complement strand
GAATGACAAACTGCGGACGCAAACCCCCATCGATCATCACCCCGATCACCTGAAGTTGCTCGCAACAGTTGATTGCGCCCTGCCGACAGGCATAGCAATTTCCACAATGCATGTAGGGTTCCACACTACAGCGGTCACCCGGAGCAACGGTGGTCACGTCCGGACCGACGGCGAGCACTTCGACGCCCAGTTCATGGCCCGGTATCCGCGGATACTCAAAGAAAGGCATCTTGCCCAGATAACCGCTAATGTCGGTTCCACAAATACCACAGCGATGCGAGCGAACGAGTACTTCGCCCAAACCAGGTGGCGACGGTTCGGGAATCTCGATTGTACGGAACGTTTTGGGCTTGAGGAGCTGAATCGCTTGCATCAGGTCGTTTCGCCGGGGGCGACTCCTGTGGGCAAATAACGCGCGGGGAGTGGATCGTTATTTTCGGGCAATCCTTCGAGATAAAACCAGTTGTGAATCGGCTCAAGTAGGGCCAGCACCTCCTCGAGCAAGCTCTGATCCATCGGTTCCTCGGCCCAGCGACACCACTCGGCAACCCGCTTGGGATTGGCCGAACCGGTCACACAGGTGGTGAGCTCCTCGGGCGCGATCGCATATTGCACCGCTAACCGCGCAATGTCCGAACCGCAGTCTGCCGCATGTGCAGCGGCGCGTGCCGCTACTTCACGGACCCACTCGGGTGCTTTGTGCCACGGTGGAAGTGGTGCTGTACTGAGCAACCGCGCGCTGAAAGGCGCGGCGTTCATCAGACCCACCCCCTGCCGCTGACACTCGGGCACTAAATCCAGCAGCATCGTATTTTGCAGCGTGTAGTGATTGTAAGAAAGGATCAAATCGAGGTTCGCCCGCTCGAGAAAATAACGGAACATCGCCATCGGATAACCGGAGACACCGATAAATCGAACCTTTCCCTGGGCGCGAATTTTTTCCAGTGCCGGTAGCGTCTCTTCGAGAATCTGCTCCAAAGCAACAAACTCGACATCGTGGCAAAGGATTACATCCAGATAATCTACCCTCATCCGCTCGAGGCTCACATCGACGCTCTCGATGACGCGACGGGCAGAAAAATCAAAATGCGCTGGCGCATAGCGACCCAACTTCGTCCCCAGGTAGTAACTCTCTCGCGGTAAATCGGGGAGTACCTGACCAAGAAGTGCCTCGCTCATCCCGCGACCGTAGTAGGGCGATGTGTCGATGAAATTCATCCCGCAGTCGAGTGCGACGCGGACTGCTCGCAGCGCCTCGGGGATATCGATTTTGCGAAATTCCGCGCCGAGCGACGAGGCGCCGAAGCTCAGTGCCGAGATTTCGAGCCCCGTCTGGCCGAGCGATCGATACTGCATGAGGTACGCAACTTTATCAGAAGGAGTATCAGCGAAAACCGGTTTGAAGCGGAACACGTTTGCCCGCTTGACCCCGCAAGGTGTGCCGTCATTATAGGGTTCTGATACACACCATGCATTCCCCCAACCCTTTTGAAATCCCACCTTGAATCATCCCACGCCCGTTTGTCTTGGATTGCAAGCCAGCTTTGGATTTGGTGATCGCATTGGGCTGGCGACTCCAGGCCACGTTGCTGCGATGCGGAGAGCGGGCAACGGGATTGCCCCGATTTACGCGCAGCAGTCCATCCGCGAAATGACCCGCACCGGTCGCAGTCCGCAGCAGGTAATGCAGGATGCGCTTGCAGGCATGCAGGCTGCGGGCGCTGAAGAAATCACAGGTGCCGATGCCGATCATCTCAAGACGGCAAATGATGTGACCCGCACCGTAGAAGCCGGATTTTGTTTTTTTACGATCGACCCCTCCGATGACGTTGACCAAGGGGCCGACGATTACAGTGAATCGCAACTAAGAGAAAAATTTGCCGCGCTGCGTCAGCAGGCTCTGTGGTTTGATGATTACTGCAGAACGACCCGCACCTTCGGCAACGTCCCGATCGACTTTTCTGAAGAAGTCTGTCTGCGGGCGGCTGTGAAATATGGGGCAGCGATCCAACAGGCCATCACTCTCTCCGGCGTGATCCGCGAAGCAAACCAGGCTGTTGGTCGCGATTATGAAATTGAATTATCGGTCGATGAAACTCCTCAGCCGACCACGCTTGCCGAACACGCGATCATCGCAGGTGAATGCCTCGCAAGTGGAATGCCACTGGTAAGCCTTGCGCCGCGGTTCATCGGCGAGTTGGAAAAGGGGGTCGATTACAAGGGTGACCTTCAAATCCTCGAAGCGTCGCTCGATGCGCACGCTGCCATTGCTTCCGAATTGGGTCCCTATAAACTGAGCCTCCACTCCGGTTCGGACAAGCTCTCGATGTATGGGGCACTCGCGCGAGCAACGGCCGGGCGGTTTCACGTCAAAACAGCCGGCACTTCGTACCTGGAAGCCCTCCGGGTGGCCGCTCGCTGCGATCAGGATCTCTTCCGGCGAATCGTCACCTTTGCCCGAAGCCGCTATGAAACCGATCGGGCGACGTACCACGTTTCGGCAACTCTCGACGCCACCCCGCCGGCAGACGAAGTACAGGACCGGCAGGAGTTGGAGAAAATTTATCTGGAACTCTGGGACGACGTTCCCCAGGGCAAAGGTTTTACCGAACCGGGAAGACAAATCCTCCACTGCACCTTCGGTTCGGTTCTTTCAGGCACGTTGGGCGAGGAACTTGTGCAACTGCTCTCGAGTGAACAAGCAATGTACACCGAAGTACTTGCCGAACACTTTGCCCGCCATCTCGAAGCTCTGCGAAGTGGCATGGAATAATCGCCGCTCGTCAGGTTAGGCAAAAAACTGCTTGACCGCACGCATCGTCTGCACAGCGGCTTCTTGTGAGCTGGGTAGCGGAAAAACCTCTGCCGAAAGGTAACCACCGTAGCTGATTTGCGTGAGTGCTTCAGCAATCGGTCGGTAGTCGAGATGCCCCAGGCCGGCCGCGCGGCGATTTGAATCGGCCAGATGCACGTGCCCTAATCGCGATCCATACTGACAAATGGACTCTGAAATACTGACCTCTTCGATGTTCATATGAAACAGGTCGGCCAACAAGCATACGTTTTCAGCGCCCGACTCCGAGAGCAATTGATCCGCCTCGGCCAGTCGATGCACCAGATCGGTCTCGTAGCGATTGAGCGGCTCGTAAAGAAGTGGCACGCCTTGCGCTGCGGCATGGGCACCGAGCCGTGCAAGAGACTCGCCCAGATAAGCAATTGCTGTCTGCCGATCAACCTCTGTCGACGTCGCTCCCTGCATGGACCCGACAATCGCCATCGCCCCGTGCCGGGCACCGGCATCGATCATGCGACGAATGAAATCTTCGGCCGCCCTTCGTTCGTCGGCAGAAGCACTGCTGAGAGACAAGCGATGCAACACCCACCCGGCGCCGGTGCCGACGGCCGCCAGTCGAAGTCGTTGCTCGGCGAGTAGTTCTTCGAGCGGAAGTTGCTCGATTATGTCGGCAGACGGCGCAAAAATTTCTACGGCATCAAAACCAATCGCCTTCGCTTCCCTACAAGCGGCCCTCAAGTCATCCCAAAAAACGAACGGGCCCCCACGGGCTTGGTCAACAAGACTGATCGTCACGCAGGAGCGAATCATCGGCGGCCTTAATCCATGCGGATGCCGATGGTGAGCAGCAAATTTGCAAACCGCTGCTGGTCGGCCGTTTGGATCGTGAGGGCCAGATCCGGCGTATTGACCGCCGGATAGAAGTCCCACTTATCGATCGGCTTGAGTTCCAATGGTAGCCCTGCACGCTCAAAAACAGCGCGATACTCCTGCCAGACCGGAGGATCCGCATCGAGGGCATAGGGGCCGGTCGTCTCATACATCATCGTCTGTGCCGCTTCGATCGGGATCGCGCCCACCAGTGCTTCGAGTACCTGAGTGACCGTGACCACACCAGGAGCAAGATTCAGACTGACCAGTTTGGCATTGGGACCGAGCGTGGTCGACGCCGGATAGTTTCCGTCGGCAATCAGGACCTTGGAGTGATGGCCAGCTGCCGCAAGGACCGCATTGATTTCGGGATGGAGCAGAGGGGTAAGCAGCATGAGGAAACTCGTCACAGAGTGCACTATTCTTGGTGCCCGTTATAGCACGCTCGTCAGGAGGTCCCCAGTCCCGACCCCAGGGCAGCATCACGGGGCCGACAAGCCGCTGCGTAAAGTGTGCCAAAACCTGCGTGCGGAGTAGAGGAGTGTCACAAGCATCGCCGCCAGAAAAATGCCGACTGCGTTGGCCAGATAATCGTTCCAGTCAAAGTGCCTTCCAAAAAAAGGTTGTGTCGCTTCATCTAGCCAGCCCCAGAGCAACAGGCCGAGGACTGTCACCCAGCCGCCGGTCATCCAGCGTCGACGTATGGCGGTCGAACGACGACCCGCCGAGGTAGTCCAAAATGCAAGCAAACCGAGAACCAGAAATGCCGCCAGATGGAACCACTTGTCCGGTCGCTCCAATCGAAAATCGTGACCAAAGCGGACCAAGCCCAGCAACAGTCCGTCCAACCAACTAGTCTCCTGAGTCGTTTCTGCATGCACCAGTGGATTGTGCGTCATAAAAAAAAGCCCGGCAGCATACAGGGTTAGAATCAATCGTCGAGGATAAAAAGACCGATGGTGAGTCGCCCCCTCACTCACCATCGATCCACTCGCTTGACGTTCTGACATATCAGTTTTCCTTCGGCAGGGTCCGCACAGCCCGCAGTCGTTTCTCGATGTCTTGAATCAATTGCCTCGTCGCGGGCACACCCGGCACGAGGGCCTCAAGCCGTTGCGCCTGGACCCTACTTTTTTTGAGCTGACCGCTTTCTAGGTAAAGTATGGCCAGTGCATAGGAATAGTCAAAGTTTTTTGGCTCTCTTTGGATCGCTTCGCGGAACGCTTGTTCGGCTTGGGTAAACTTACCCATGCGGCCTAAAATCAGGCCCAGGCGATAGCGGGGCAATCCCGCTGCAGGATCCTGCTCCGACATGGTGCGAAAGATTGCCTCGGCCTTTTTATCTTCCCCGGTCCGACTGTAGAGCATGCCCAGGTTAAAACGGGCAGGAAAGAAATGTGGGTCGATCTTGAGTGCTTGCAGGTATTCCGTTGCGGCTTGTCCGGTCTTTCCCGCATCGAGGGCAAAATTGGCCAGGTTGTAGTGGGAGCCTGCTAGATCAGCATCGGCCCGTTGGCCCGCTATAAACTCGGCCGCTGCACGATCAAAAGCAATTCGCATTTCGGGAGAAAGCCCCTCCCGGTGCGGTGCTAGCACTCCGACCGCACTGCTACGGACCATCCGCACCGGATCGGTAAGGTACGGTCCCACCGCCTGGATCAAATCTTCGGCACCGTATCCCCGCTGGTGCAAATTCCGAATGGACACTCCGCGGACGAGCGGGTCGGAATGCTCAATCTGACTGATCACCGCAGCACGACTGGTCGGTGTATCGAGCTCGCCCAAATGTTCAATTGCGGTGGCCCGCACGATCGGCGGAAGATCCTTTTGCCCAAGCAACAACACGAGTTGCTCTTCAGCAGCAGGTGCCTGTTTGCGTGCCGCATCGAGCGCATGGGCAAAATGTAATTGTTCCTCCTTGGGAGTACCGTACCACTTTTCGGTGGCGGCAAGCATTTCCCGATCGATCCGGTCGATCGCCTTCTCAGCGGCCACATCACCGCCATTTGCTGCGGCCAACACATCCGCATAGCGGGCAGTTTCGCCATGGTTTTCGATTTCTAGATGACACTGCGTACAGGCGTTCGGGACGCCAAGAGCGACCGAAAGATCGGGTCGCGGGTTACGGATGCTGTGGTCGCGCCTGGGATCAACAAGCATGTAGTGTGTCTCGGGCATGTGGCAGGCGACGCACTGCGCACCTGAGGAACCGGGCGGGTGATGATGATGGGCTGGAATATCGTATTTACCCGCCGGGTGCTGATGACACGCGGTGCAGAGCTGGTTGCCTTCATGCTTGAGCCGCGTTGAATGCGGATCGTGGCAATCGGTACAGCGAATCCCTTTGGCGTGCATCTTGCTCTGCAGAAAAGATCCGTAGACGTAGACCTCATCCTGAATCTGCCCATCCGCGTGATAGAGTCCCTCACGCAACAGAGCCGGTTCAAAATAATCTAAAAGTTCCTCACCGGGTCGGAAGTCTGCCGCGATACGATGCCGCCGCGCATGGCACGGCGCGCACGATTCGATTTGAATTTTTGCATCTTTGCTTTTAAGGTTCGGTAGTCCATAGCCGTGATGGCGAGACCAGAAAAGACTTTTCGCTTCGGCCAGTTCAACGTGCAAACTACCCGGACCGTGACACGTTTCACAGCTGACATCGATTTCAGTAAAGGTCGTCTTATAGCAAGCGCGTTGCGGATCATAATTTTTTTGTAAATTGGTCGAGTGGCATTCGGCGCACATCTGCTGCCAGTTGGACATCCTTCCGGTCCAATGCAACGGATCGTCGGGAGCCAGTTTTTCATCGCGGACATCGGGCGGATAGTGGTAGAACCATTTGTTTTTTTTGCTATCCCAACTCACGCGCAACACCTGCACGCGTCCGTCAGGAAACTCGACCATATATTGCTGCAGCGGGTCGAAACCAAAAACGTACTTCACCTCGAAATCAGCCAGCTTTCCATCGGGCCCCTCCGTGTGGATCATGTAACGGTCCCCATCGCGAAACATCCGCGAGTTAATGCCCTGGTAGGTAAGGTGGGCATTATTAAAGTCGCCCAGCACCGTTTCACTGGTTGCCAAATCCATGGCCCTATCGTGGGGGGAAGCGTGCCAGCGATCAAAGGATTGTTGATGACATTCCGCGCACGTTGCGCTGCCAATGTACGTGGCCGTTGCATCGAGTGGCACGGCTATCAAATAATCGATCAAAACACCAACGGTGCTAAAGAGCACAACCGCCAGGAGAATCAGAAGGAGTACTTTTTTCATCGGACCTTTAGGCGTCAGGAATATCCACTCTCATTGTATCGCCTCGTGTGCGCAAGGGGATGTGTGGGTCAAGTGAAGGTAAGTGACGAAGAATGCCCCGTTTGACAGGCCGGCGAAGCGGTCGTTAGAGTCAATCATTCCAGGCACCACCAGCAGGTGCCCACACGGATGGGTGGCCGAGTGGACTAAGGCGGCAGTCTTGAAAACTGCTGTACGGGCAACCGTACCGGGGGTTCGAATCCCTCCCCATCCGCTTGTTGTCGCGGGTGCGTGACAGACCGACTAGAGTTTCTCAATCTCGCCAGGTCGCCACGACTTGTCAAACCAGGGCTTCAGCGGACCGTAGAGCCTGAGGCAGAGAAACCACCCTTTGCCCGGCACGGTTTGGATCCAGTTCGACTCCTTTCCCGCTGGAGGCTTGGGGCCAAAATAAATATCGATCGAACCATCTTCATTCACGGCCATCTGATTGCGCTTGCTATTGCGACTTGGAAACGGCTGATCGGTCTGCAATTCGGAGCGGGTCTGCGGATCGTAAACGACGATGGACCAAAAATCTTTGGCCGGAACATCCTTGGGAATGTTCACTTTGTAGTTTTGGCTACCGTCCAGATACGCACCCTCGTTATCAAGTGCATTGAGAGCGTACTGGGAACCGACACCGATCATCTCTTTGACCATCGCCGGGGTGTTCACGGTGGCAACGTAGAAAAAGAAGGTGCGGGCATCGAGATTGCGGCCCCCTTTGCCGTCTTCAATCAGCCAGCGGTAGTCGCCGCCATCGAAGGCGGTGTACCAAGTGCTGTCATCGTAGATGTAAGCCGTCTCGGACCGGGGTTTAAAACTTAGAGCTCTCGCCGTGGCATTGGCCACCGCAACCGCCTCAGAGAGAATCTTTTGCATCCGCGCATCCGGCGCAAAGGGCTTGCCCTTCTGGATCCCGATGCTGGTGAGCAAGCCTCGCAGTTCGGGGTCGATAAAATCGACCGGTTCTCTCTGGATCACATTGTTGATCTCTTCAAAAAATTTGTAGTCGTTTGCATGGATTGTATTAAAGGGGATTTTTGAACCCTCAATAAATTCCATCCTTGGTGGATTGCTCTTTTGGCTTAGCGGGTAGACTTTGAGACCTTCACGGAAGTTTTTTGAAGCTGCATCGGGCTTCCCGTCTTGGAGCATACCGCGAAGAATCAACCAATTCACCGACGAGGGAGAAGTGGCCGTGAAATAGCCCTCCGGCAGATCGCCCTGGTAGCCCTCGGGAAGGATTAAGTATTTACCTCCCTTGCCGCGATCCGGCCCCGGCGCACCCATATCGGTCACAAACCGGAAGAATGCATCATTGACCGTACCGGGTCCGCAGCCAGGAGGTATCTCGACCACCGTCGGTCCATCGCGCTGGAGATCGAGAAAGCTCATCACATACACGGTATCGGTGTTGCCGGTAAGAAAGAGTGGATTCGAGTCGAGCAATTGATCCATGATCACGACCTGATTCGGCCGCTGGCTGCCAAGCCCAACGGCCCCTTCGCGCAACGCCTCCAGCGATGCAACCGGAACGAACTGCAAAAACGCCTCTATCCCACGAGAGAAGTCAAGATTGTCGTACACCGCTTTGACTGTGGCGTCGTCTGGCAAACCATCAAAAAATTTCAGCGTGCCGATCCGCGTTTCTACGGTCTCGGGAGTCATGATTTCTGGGGGAATGGTTTGGTTGTAACCCGGTGTCGGGGGGGATTCCTCGGAGGACACCACGCGCGAAAAGCAAAAGAGAGCGGCAAAGATTATCGACAATGTACGCAGCATGGAAGGAACTCGCTTTCAGGATGAGGTCGGTGGGTTGAATCCCTTGTCAGACTAACGGATTGGCAAAGGGCTGTGAACAAGGCGACGGTGATTTTCGAGGGCAACTTTACCCTTACGAACCATACCAAATGTCTACCTCACACACCGCGACAAACGGGCAATCTATGGGCTCTCACCCTGATCCTCACGCCAGGCAGCGAGTTGCTGTCGCAAATCCGCTTTGAGAACCTCAGGCAGCTCGGCGGTGACATTTTGCTGCTCGTACGGATCGAGCGTGAGATCGTAAAATTCTTCACCCGGTCGCTGTTCGTAGGCATCGACTGTCCGCCGCGCCGCTGGGTTGTTTTCTGCCGCAGCGAGCCAGCTCTCCCAGTAGTCCCGCCCGTCACGGGCGACACCCCTTGAGATATGCGTCTCATATTTCCGCTCGGGATGTAAATTAAGAATGTATTTGTACCGCTCGGTTCGCACCGCCCGCATCGGCGAACGGTTCATCCGCCCATCTCCCGTATGCGTCGTAAAAATATTATCGCGATGCCGATCGGTGATGCCCGCAAGAACGGGCGCGAAGCTGCGGCCATCGATTTCACTCGGTGACTTTCCCCCGGCCACCTCGATAAAGGTCGGCAGAAGGTCCACAAGGCTCACCATGGCCCTGCTCGTGCGACCCGCCTGCACGCGCTCGGGCCAGCGGACAATAAGTGGCACGCGGGTACCGGCTTCATACAGGTTCCACTTCGCAAAGGGCCACTGAGCCCCGTGATCGGAGGCGTAAACGAAAAGTAGATTGTCGGCAAAGCCGTGCCGGGCAAGTGAATCAAGACATGACCCCAACCGAGAATCCAACTGGGTGACGTCACTGTAGTATCGAGTACGGGCTTTGCGCGATTGTGGCGTATCGACCGAACCGGGAGGTAGCGCAACTTGAGCGGGGTTGTAACTGTCGTTCTCCGGCCAGGGAATGTGCGGACTCCAACTGCTGACGATAAGACACAACGGTTGCTGCTGTTTGTGCGAAGCAAGGAATCGATCGAGTGCGGCCGTATCGAGCGCACTTCCCTGATCAGGCCCGGCAGGTGGAATCCGGCCCTCCACGTACTCGAAGGGAAAAGCCGCGCGGGGCGCGATGTGGCTCTTGCCAAACAGGACGACGCGGTAGCCGAGTGGGGCAAGATAGTGTGGTAGCGACTTGGTTCCCTCGCGAACGGGAGCATGGTTGGGATGCGCGCCGTTGCGCGCTGGCATCAACCCCGTGTACAGGGCCGACCGGGAGGGCGTGCAACTGGGGGATCCGCAGTAGGCCCGTTCAAATCGAAGTCCCTCGGCCGCAAGCCGATCGAGACGCGGGGTGCGCACGTGTGGATTGCCATAACATCCGGCATCGGCCGCTCCGTGATCGTCGGCAAGAAACAGGACGATGTGAGGCAGATTGGTTCCATCTGCAACTGCCGAGTGAATAGAAAGAACAATGACCGAAAGAATCAGAGGCCATCGCATCTTTTGAAGCTGCAAACGAAGAACAGCGCTGTCGAGACGAAAAACAATCATTGAACTCCCTCTTCCTGTACGACAACTTCGGCACCTACCTGCTTTCTCCAGGCGGCGAGCTTATCGTGCAAGCGGGAAGCAATCTGCGGACGGGACAGGTGAAGATCTTTTGTTTCGCCAAGATCGTTGGCCAAATCGTAAAGTTCGATCTTGCCATCGCTAAAAAATTCGATCAGCTTCCAATCTCCTTCTCGAATGGCACCGCTCGAATTACCACCGAGAAAGTGTGGTTCTCTAAGCGGGTAGTGCCAGTAGAGCGCATCGCGATGTGGCGGTTCGGCTCCCGCGAGTAAACCCGCAAAGCTTTTTCCATCGACTTTTAGACCCTGGGGTAAGGGTAAGTCGCAAAGTGATAAAATCGTCGGAAAGAGATCTTCACCTGCGACAGGCACCGCACAGGTGCGTCCCGCTTTGCAGCCCGGGCCACTCATGATCAACGGTACCCGCAAACCGCCTTCATAAAGAGTTGATTTTCCATCCCGCAGGGGCCCGTTGGTCGTGACGGTCGATTCGCCTCCGTTGTCCGAAGTAAAAATAAACAGGGTATTCTCGAGTAAATCGTGCGCTTTGAGTGCGGCGGTTAGCTGGCCAATTCCCTCGTCGATTTGAGCGAGCTGTGCCGCAAGATGGGGATTGTTGTGCGAGGCAATACTGTTTTTTCCCGCATCCGGCTTTTCCGTAAAATGCGAGAGCCAATCCGCCCGGCCACGGATCGCCCGATGGACTGCATAA
>Ga0209402_10005693_pt1 | contig 11023 bp, 8 predicted proteins | sample ArcticOcean_MG_C_3_FD_187437 | JGI IMG/M metagenome (GOLD analysis project Ga0209402, IMG submission 187437) | Marine microbial communities from western Arctic Ocean - ArcticOcean_MG_CB8_126 (SPAdes) (version 2) | ecosystem: Environmental > Aquatic > Marine > Oceanic | place: Arctic Ocean... | reverse complement strand
GGGGCTTGGAGAACATCTTGCGGAGGTAATGATACATGGTGGATGTAACATGTATCGTTAGAAGTATTTTAAATCAATTTTTATTTAAAAATAACTTTTTCATTATAATACCTAAAATGAAAAAAATCGCAATATTAATTTCTGGTTATTTAAGATGTTTTGATATTAATTTAGAAAAATTTCTGAACAATTTTAAAGATTATAATGTTGATATTTATATTCATAAAACACTAAATGAATGTAATGATAAATATTATAATAATAACTTAAACTGGAGTGGAATAAAAAAAAAACTAAATCCAAAATTTATATCTATATTTAACGATTTAAAAATAAATAATAATACAACAAAAAATAATATATTAAATCAGTTTTATAAATATTATTTTTTAAATAATGTTAAAAATATGTATGAAAAAATAGAAAATTTTTCTTATGATATTGTTATAAAATGGAGACCAGATATTTTAATACATAAAAAATTTGCTTTAAATATTAATAAAAATATTGTCTATTTACCGGAAGATTCAAAAATCGATATCTCGAAGTTAAGAAATAAATATGATAATTATATTTGTGATATCATAGCATATGGCGATTCTGAAACTATGAATAAATATTTTAATTTTTATATGCAATTAAATAATTTAATAGAAAAATATGGGATTTGCCAAGAAACATTAATGTTTCATTATCTAAATAATAATAATATTAAATACGAAGAACAAAATATTAATTATACTATGATATTATCACTATGTAATATAATATCTATATCGGGCAATTCTGGTTCTGGTAAAACGGCCTTAACCAGAATGTTAACAAAAGATATTTCAAATAGTTTTATATTAGAATGTGATAGATATCATAAATGGGAAAGGGGTGATAAAAATTGGGAAAAATATACACATTTAAATCCAGAAGCAAATTATTTAACAAAAATGAACAAAGACGTATTTGATTTAAAAATAGGAAAGAAAATTTATCAAGTTGATTATGATCACAAAAATGGTAAATTTACATCTAAAGAAACTATAGAAAGTAAAAATACTGTTATAGTTTGTGGATTACACGCCTTATATAATACAAAATCAAATATTAATATTTTTATGGATACTATGAAAGATTTAAACATATTTTGGAAAATAAAAAGAGACACAAAAAAAAGAGGTTATTCCGTAGAAAAGGTTTTTAAAAGTATTCAGAAGAGAAGTGCTGATTATAAAAAATATATATTACCTCAAATAAATAAAGCAGATATAATTATTAATTTTTATACCGATGATAATATTTCTTTTGACGACTTGGAGAGAAATTATAAGATAAAACTTAATTTATTTATAAAAAAAAAATATAATATTTTTAAATTATGGAAATTTATAAAACAAGATATCCATGAAATTACCGAAGAAATGAACTATTATAAATTAAATATTAATAATGAAAATTATTATAAAATAATTAAATATATTATTAAAAATATTAGTTCAATAAATAATATTTAAATTTTATTATATATATAAATATAATTATATGTTTTATAAAAATATTATTTTTGATTTAGATAACACCTTATATAATTATGATATTTGTCATACTGTTGCCATGAATGCTGTATATTATAATATATCTTCAGAAATTTCTAGAGAAAATTTTTTAAAAATGTATGATGATATTGATAAAAGTCATAAAATTTTAACCGTTAATACTGCTTCGTCTCATAATAAATTAATAAAATTTAAACAATTATTTGAAATGTTATCAATAAAAAATATTGACAGTGCAAATAATATATATTGGAATGCATTTTATTCTAATATGAAATTAAATACTGGAGTATTAGAATTTTTAGAATGGAATAAAAAATTAGGAATTAATATTGGTATATTAACAGATTATGAAACTAAGTATCAACTAGAAAAAATACATAAGTTAGATATTTACAATTATATTAATTGTATTGTAACCAGTGAAGAAATAGGGTGTGAAAAACCAAGTGTTCATGCATTTAATTATATTTTAATGAAAATGAATGCTAATCGCAATGAAACGATAATGATAGGTGATAATTTTGAAAAAGATATAGTAGGCGCAATTAATGCTAATATATATGCTTTTCACATTACAAATTTATTTGAAATCAATAAACAATATACAAAATTTATAGATTTTAAAGAATTATATAGTCTTTTTTTAAATATTTATAATGAACTTAATAAGTTACAAAATATTTCAAAATATTGTGGGGGACGATTTGATTTAGTTCAAGCTGGAGGAGGAAATACGTCAGTAAAATTTGATAAATTTATGTTTATAAAAGCGTCTGGATATAATTTAACAGATATAAATATTAACAAAGGCTATGTTTGTATTAATAATAAACAACTATTAAATGATTTATCCAATAATAAACTAAAAAAAAAAATTACTGATTATAATGTCCTTGGAAAATTACGCGGATCGATTGAAACATATATGCATAGTATATTAAAAAAATATACAGTACATTTACACCCTATTCAAGTAAATAAAATTTTGATATTAAAAAATTCTAAAAATTTAATAAAAAAATTATTTCCTGAATCGTTGATTATTGACTATTTTACACCAGGAATAAAAGTTTATAATGAAATACAAAAATACTATTCAGGTGAAGAAATTATATTTTTAGACAATCATGGTTTAATTATTACTACAGATGAATATAGCAATATTAAGATAATATTGAATAATATTATTGATAAATGTGAATCTTATAATATGTTTGATAGTTCAAAATATAAACTGACAAACAAAATAAGTGATTATATTTTTGAAAACTACAAGATAAATATTATTACCTATTTATCACAAGATATATTAATAAAAAATTATATTGAACATAATATAGATTTGTTTAAAGAAAATATCACCTTTCCCGATGCATTGATATATTGTGGTATAAAACCTGTTATTGGAAACATTGAAGATATTGATGAATACTATCAAAGTTATAAGGAATTACCAAAAATTTTAATTATGGATAATTTTTTATTTATAGCGGCGAATAGCTTAAAAAAATGTAGGGAAATAGAAGATGTTTTAAAGGCAAACTTACTTATTTTAGATACTATAGAAAAAAAACAATATTTATCGCAGGATGAAATTTGTTTTTTAAATAATTGGGATGCAGAAAAATATAGACAACAATTATAAATTTTCATATATCCAAGGACTATTTAATCCTTTAAGGCTAGTATTGGAGATTTATAAAATCATCTTTATCATTTTCATATATATATAACATTTTTATTTGTTACATATGACTTTATTTCATTGTTAAATACACCGCCATTTAATATAACAGCGAAATTGTTATCATTCACATATTTTTTAAAATTTAAACATTTAATATTATACCCGTAAATGTATTTATTAATTTTATTTGGACTATTATCAATTATATTTATGATTTTTAAATTTTTTAAAAACATTAATAAAAATTGTGTATGTACAGAACACGGCCATATTGCTATTTTTTTATTATTATTGGTTTCTATAAATTTATTTATTGAAGGTAACAAATTAATAATTCCATTATAATAATTATCAATGTTATAATTGGTATTTTTCAATTCTTTTAATTGTAAATTTTGTTCTCGTTTAAATGTAAAAATAACAGAATGTCCTTTATAACCTTCTTTATTTATTAATGAAAATCCACTATTATTTAATAAATCTTTAATAAAATTATTATCAACATAAAAAGTATGTTCAGTGTTTAATACGTGATATACTTTATTATCTTTATAATATTCCAAATCAGGCCAAACCAATATAAAATTCTCTATATATTTATTTTTTTGTATAACAGATAATATTTCTTTAGGATTATAAAAATGTTCAAATACATGAGAAATTAATAGTGTATTACAATCTTTATAATCTTCAAATTTTACATTTTCAAAATAATCATTAATAATATGTTTATTTTCTCTTTTTTTACCAAAATAATTTGGTTCAATTATATAATATTTTGATACAATATTATCATCTAATATTAAATCGCTTAAAACTCCCTTTGCTGCTCCAATTTCTACTATGTTATTTATATTTATATTACTATTTTTATATGAAATAATTATATCTTTTACTTTATTATGTAATCCTTTCATAAGTGTTCCTGTACTATCTGCATGATTTACTTTATATATTTCATTTAAATCACCCAAATATTTTGTTTGTATTGTTTTACACTGTGGACATGTTAATATATTGTATGGTATTTTATTATAACAGGGGTTATCCGTTGAATAACAGGCAACAGGAATTTCATAATCATGTTTAAAATATGTATCGCTTAATTTTAAATCACAGAATATACATTTTTTTCTTACAGTAAACATATTTTATTAATATTACACAACTATGCCTTTAAATATAATTTCCATGGACTGTTTAATCCTTCATCTAATTTTTCAACATTATTAATATTTAATTCTATTTTTTTATATTTACTTTGTGAATTCCATCCTGTATTTGAGCCATCTGTATATGATACTAAAATTTTATTATCATGTATTTTTTCTATTTCACCAACTATTAATCCGTCTAGTGTTTTGACTCTCATATATGTTTTAAATTCTGTATTTTCTACATGCTTTGTTCTCATATCATATTCAACATCTACACAATCTAAACAAAATTTAAATCGGTTATTTACATCTAAAAATGTTGGAGATATAATAGCTTTTAGTTTTGTATCTTTTTTTGAAAATAAAACATTTGCTAACCCACCCCCAATAGCACCTATAACATGAGTAGCATTTGAAAAATACTGAATTTTTTCTATTGTTGTTAATTTTTCAGCAAAAATTTCCTTATAACCTTTTTTTACCAATTTATCAACTAATTCATCTTCATTTACTAGTCTTCTTCTTGTTGTATAATTTGTACCTATATTGGAAAAATCATTATGTAACCAAGTTCTCCTCGAAATATATATTTTTTTTGGTGTTTTTATAGGTTTGTAATTTTTGTTTACTATATTTACAATTTGCTTATAAAAATCAAATATTTCTTTTCTGGGTGGAAAGTTTGAATCAATATCATGTGTATATGATGTGGAAATATATATTTCATTGTAATTGGTATTTTTATCTGCTATTATAATATCATTTTTTGTAATATTTAATATTTCTAAAAATTCTATTACAAAGCGATACAGCTCTTTTTTTTGCGGATTAGGATATTGCATTAAAAGTTTTAACGTTGGAATTTCTTTTTTTAATTCTAAATATGATATTAAATATGGCAATGTATCATATATAAAATGAAAATAATTATCAGTATTATAAACAAAAAAAAATAGGGGAACGTCAATTTCACTATTTATTATATTTTCTTGATATTCATATTCCATATTTAGTTTTTCATATATTGTCCCTGATTTTAATGACATCGTTTTTTCTAATAAAGGTAAAATAAGACTGTTTGTTGTTTTTAATAACACATTCGGATAAAAAAGAGAATGACCAGTTAGATTAGTATTATGTACTTTATAAATGTTAATTTCTCTGTTATTACTATCCGTTTTGAATATATTTTTAAATATCGATAATTTTTTGAATAAATCAATTTTCATGATAATTTAAATAAAAATAGTTGTATTTAAATTATAATGAAAATAAAAATAGCTATTTTTATTTCAGGACAGCCCAGATTAATAGATTTATCCTTAATTAATTATTTTAAAGTTAAAAATATTGATTTTGATATTTATATACATTACTGGATACCAAAAGATAATAATGCTGTTTGGAGCATGGCGAAAGGGGAAATTACTCATAATAATTTAATGTATAATAAAGATGTTCATAACATATTAATTAATAGTTACAATCCTAAAAAAATTAAACAAGATGTACAGATTGATTTTGAAAAAATAAAATTAAATAAACAAGAAAATTTTAGAGATGTAGAAAATTTAGAATATTATGAAAAATTTTATAATTGGTATGACAAAAATGTTAATCCAAAAGTACCTCAATCCTGTGCGTATAGTTGTAAGAAAGCATTTGAACTATGTGACAACCCCGATGAATATGACTGGTTAATAAAAACAAGGTTTGATACTTATAGTCCATTATTTAGTTCACCCCATAAGCGTGCGCTTTCACCACAATATAATAGAGATTATCATTTAAATTATGCAAAAAATATGAATATCAATATTGATTTTAATAAATGTCACAAAGAAAAAGTAAATTTTTTCAATATTTATAATCATTTTGTAAGTGATAGAGGTGAGCCTATGAGTGAAATATGGATAGTTTCCAATAATTGTAAAAAAATTTTTAATTATTATGATGATTTGATTAATTGTGGGTCTTGTTGCCCTAATGAAGCAATATTATATAATTTTTGTAAAAATAATAATTTGGAAATAAATAGCTTGGGAATAAGTTATGGATTTAATAGAAATTATAATACAAATAATTTTATATTTATTTAAAAAACAAACAAACTATAATTATATGACTCTTTATTGTTGCCATCGAATAAATACAGTTGAAGAATTAAAGAAAATACCACATAAATATGGTATTGAAATAGATTTACGTGATAATCTAAATGGAGATATTTATATTTCACATGATCCATTCAAAAGTGGAGAAAATTTTGATGAATTTTTAAAATATTATCGCCATTCTTTTATTATTTTAAATATTAAAAGTGAAAGAATAGAATATAAAGTATTAGAGTTACTTAAAAAATATAATATTACAAACTATTTTTTTCTTGATTCATCATTTCCAATGATTTATAAATTAAGTAATGCAGGAGAGAAAAATTGTGCAATTCGTTTCTCTGAATTTGAAGGATTGGATATGATATTAGCGATGAAAAGTAAAGTTGATTGGGTATGGGTTGATTGTTTTACTAAAAATCCATTAAATAAAGAAAATTATAAAATATTAAAAGAAGCAGGATTTAAATTATGCTTTGTCTCACCCGAATTGCAACAACAACCAGAAAAAATATATGAATATAAGGATTATTTTGACAAAAATAATATTGAATTAGATATGATATGTTCAAAGTATTATAATATTGATAAATGGAATAATACAAAAAAAGAAGTGCAAATTATAATTCCTATGTCTGGATTGGGACAAAGATTTGTAAATGCCGGATACAATATACCAAAGCCACTAATCGTAGTAGATAATAAACCTATAATTGAACATGTTGTTAATCTTTTTACAGGAGAAAATAATATAAAATTTATTTGTAATAACGAACATCTTACAGAAACAAATATGCGTAAGATTTTAAATTCTTTTTGTCCCCACGGAAAAATTTATGAAGTGCCTGTTGAAGGGCGATATGGTCCAGTCCATGCTGTAAGTTTAATCTTCGATAGTATTGATGATGATAAGGAAGTAATAGTTAGTTATTGTGATTATGGAACTTGGTGGGATTATCAAGGGTTTTTAAAGGATACTCGTGAGAGAAATGCAGATGGAGCAATAGCTTGTTACTGTGGTTTTCACCCACATATGTTAGGTACCGATAATTATGCATTTTTAAAAGAAACATACACGGATTCTCGTTGGATGTCTGCTATTCAAGAAAAGATGCCATTTACTAATAATAAAATGAACGAGTATGCGTCAAATGGAACTTATTATTTTAAAACTGGTGCTATTATGAAAAAATATTTTCAAGAATTAATGGATTTAGAGATGAAGGTAAAAAACGAATACTATGTATCAATGGTTTATAATTTATTAGTTAGAGATAAATTATCTGTTAATATATTTGAAATAGAACATATGTTACAATGGGGAACACCTAATGATCTTGAAATATATAAAGATTGGTCTAGATATTTTGAAAATATAATTAAACCACAATCCAAATTTATAGATAATAATAATACTACAACATTATTACCATTGGCTGGTAGAGGTAGTAGATTTGTTAAAAAAGGTTATAATGTTCCAAAACCATTAATTGATGTTAGCAACAAACCCATGATTGTACAAGCAGTAAATTGTATTCCAAAATCATCCAATTTTACATTTATTTGTTTAAAAGAACATATTGAAAAGTATAATTTAAAACAAGAGCTTAGTAAAAATTATAATAATCCAAAAATCGTCATTATAGATAAAGTTACTGAAGGACAGGCATGCACATGTGAATTGGGATTAAATTCTACAAAGTTCGATTTAGAACAATCTGTTTTAATTAGTGCATGCGATAATGGAGTTTATTATGATGTGGACAAATATCAACAATTAGTAGATGATGATAGTGTTGATGTAATTGTTTGGAGTTTCAGAAATAATTCTACCAGTAAAAATAATCCAAATATGTACGCTTGGATGGATGTTGATGAGAATGATAATATAAGAAGCGTATCGTGTAAAAAATTTGTAAAAGAAATACACGATATCAAAAAAAGTCATGTGATTATTGGAACAATGTTTTTTAGAAAAGCAAAATATTTTGTAGGGGGATTACAAAAAAATTATAAAGAAAATAAACGAACTAATAATGAATTTTATGTAGATGATGTTATAAATCAAAATATTAAAGATGGATTGAATGTTAAAGTTTTTGAAGTTGATAATTATATTTGTTGGGGAACCCCCGATGACTACGAAACATATAAATATTGGCAAGATTTTTTTCATAAATGTAATTGGCATCCATATCATAAGGAATTAGATATTACATATGATACAAGTAAAATTATCAGAAGCTAAAATATGCTGATTTTCATTGATTTATTATATAAATTATGAACGTAAAAGATCAGTTAAAAGATTTAATGTCAATGATTCATTACTATCTTCTGGTTTCATCCATTGAAATTTATAATAAACGTATGAGTAATAACTATATGGACTATTTGATAATATTTCATTTCTTATTTCAGAAAAAGAATATGTAGGTAAATTTAATATTTTTAATATTTCATTCGTCATATATTTTAAAACACAATTAGTAGGATGATTATTTGTATGCATTAATTTTATTTTTTTTATATTTTCTAATGTAAATAAGGGTGTAATTTTAATATCACAATATTTTTCTTTATCTTTTATTCTTTGAATAGTATTATCATATCTTTTTTTAAACTCAAAATTTATTTTATTATTATGATATAAAATCATAATTTCTTTATTTGAAAATTTTTTTTTTAAATTTATAATAACATCTCTATTTACTATTTTTGAATTATCATAAGAACTCCCTCCATCTATTTCCGCAGCATCATTAGCATCATATAAAGGAAATAAACAAGCAAAATAAATATAAGGGAAAGCAATTTTAATACATCCTTTTTTTAAATTAGTTAAAATATTATTCTCCACGCTTTCATCAGTTGAATATTTTCCATATTTTTCATTTAAAGGTTGATATATAAATATATCTGCATTATTAAATACGTTAAAAGGTATTTCTTTTTTTTTCCAAATAGTTGAAAATGTTTCAATATAAATTACTGATTTAAACTTAATTTTATTACATAAAAATGTTTTAATACCAATACCCGCCTTGACAATTTGTATAAAAAACCAAATTTTTATTAGAATTGTTCATTATGTAAAAATATGGTATATATATTTAAATGATAATATTTATAATTTATATATAAACTTGACATATATTATCTATAATGAAGATAGCGGTAATAATAGTTGGTAAAAATAATTATAATGAATATGAATTAAATGAAATTACACGTTGTTATAATCTTGATAATCCCAATACTGATATATTTATTTATAATAACTCTTCGAAAGAAGTCAATAATAAATTTTTAAAATTTTTTGGAAAAAATAAAATAAAATTTTTAAATACTATACAGGGTACAAAATACGAGCAACAATGTAATCATATCATACATACAATGAATGATGCAATTATAAATAATTTTAAAAATTTTTATCAATCATGTATAGAAAATAATATAATTAATAATAATACTCTATCGATCCATGTACCATTCAAAAAAATATCATTTTTTAAACCATTTAAAAGCTCATTTTATCAATATTATCAATTATATTTATCCCTATTGGAAATTGAAAAATATGAAAAAATTAATAATATGAAATATGATTATATTATGAAAATTAGACCTGATTTTTTTTTAAAGCATAATAAGTTTGGACCAAATCATTATTTTTCTGATAAAAATGATGTATTATTAAAATCGTATTCTAATTTAAAATATTACTATGATAAAATAGAAGAAGATGATAATTATTATCCTACAGAATTCAGAATAAATAATTATTTATATTGGCGAACAACAAAATTTTTAGGTGGACAATACGTATTAAATAAAAATTCTTATAATCAAGTGAAATCATACTTAGATAACAGAGAATTATTTAATGATAAAATTAAAAATGATTTCGTTATAACTATTAATGATGCGTGTTTTTTTTCTAATGCTGATAATTTTAAAAAATTTGTAAAAAATTTATTTCAAAAATATGGCGAATTTTATAGTAAAGATGTAAAATTTTGGTGGACTGCTGAAAGCCAATTACATCTTTCAATCTTAGATAGTAATCTATTTTATTTTGATTATCTTCAGAATGATAATTATTATGGAGCACGATATAGGAAGAATTCAAAGTGGGGGACGATGATGTGGGTAAATGATTACCACGGCACAGAAAAATATGATAAGCAAGAAATGAAAACTTATTAAAATATAATCCAATTTTGGTTTTCATATAATGAATAATAATAGCCTTGTCTAACACTATTGTGAAAATATATGTTATTTTTATTAAATAAATTATATTTTTTTTGTAAATTATAAATAATTAATGACCAAAAGGTAGACAAAATATGAATTTCAGTTGCTTCTTCTATTATTTTTATCATATCAAAGCATGTTTCACTACAATTACATAAATTAAATACTGGTAGTGATTTATTTACTATTTTACTTTCATCAATTGATAAATTTCTTATATTATCTTTAAAAATAATATTATATTTTTTACCT
>Ga0209402_10005688_pt1 | contig 11028 bp, 6 predicted proteins | sample ArcticOcean_MG_C_3_FD_187437 | JGI IMG/M metagenome (GOLD analysis project Ga0209402, IMG submission 187437) | Marine microbial communities from western Arctic Ocean - ArcticOcean_MG_CB8_126 (SPAdes) (version 2) | ecosystem: Environmental > Aquatic > Marine > Oceanic | place: Arctic Ocean... | reverse complement strand
AAATTTACACCATATGAAAATTTATATATCAGCGTTGCCGCAGAATCCATGGTGGGGAAATGGTACCCCTCAATATGACGATAATCCTGCAATGGTAAAAGGGACCATTCCAGACCAATCTCGGGTTAGGTTGGAATGGAATCAATTGCAGAAATCTTTAAATGAAACCACTGTTAGATGTGAAGTGGTCCCCTTTCCGGTAGAATTAGATTCTACTAATACTTCCAATTGGAAACACGATTATGTTTTTTTTCGTGATCTATTCCTCAGCAATCAAAATGGGAAAGTCGTCTTGGCAAATTTCAGGGAAAAGGAAAGACAAGCCGAAACTGAAATTGTAGCTCAATGGTTGAATACAAAACCAGTTGAAATTCTTAGGTTGCCTCATGACAAAAATTGTTTTATGGAAGGTGGCGAATTCTATTTTTGCCCCAATGAAAATGTGCTTTTTGCAGGGGAATCTCGAAATAGCCAACAGGGAAACGATAAGACAGCTGAACTTTTAAATGTGAATGAATTGGTTATTTTAAAATCCAACGCCTTTCATTTGGATACCCTCTTTACGCCGGTGTTTAATAAAACTAACCAGCTCTGTTTGTTGATTGCCTGTACTGATTTATTAGAAAAAGAATCAGTTGAAATATTAAAGCGATTTTCCCAAAATAGAAATATACCATTATTGGAGGTTCCTCCCAGTGAAGCCATTGGTACTGCTGATAAATTGGGGAGTTTTGCCGTGAATTGTTTGCCATTACCGGGAATATTATTGGGAGCAGCAGCCTTTGTTTCAGAGGCTGTAAAATTGGCATTAGCAGAACATAAAATTACCCATACCATTGTGCCACTCTCACAATTTCGCCTCAGTGGTGGTTCTGTTCATTGTCTGACAAATGAACTTTAGTTCAAATTATTATAAATAATTTTTCCAGCCACCATAGTTCCCAAAACTTCGGTTTTTAAAATTTCATTCTCCGGGCAAATGGTAATATCTTGAGATAAGAAAGTTAAATCTGCGTCAAACCCTGGTCTGATTTTCCCTCGGCGGTGTTCGGCGAATTCTCCATAGGCTGCCCAAGTTGTAAACATCCTCAGAGCATCCATTCTGCTCACCGTTTCCTGTTTTTGCCAGCCGGCATTTGGTGAGCCATTATGATCTTTTCGGGCAATAGCAGCATAATATTCAAATAATGGATTACCATCTTCAATAGGGCAATCCGAACCGCCGGGAATTTGACAACCAGAATCTATAAATGATTGCCAGCGGGAAATGCGATGCAGTCGAGATTCTCCCAGTCGCTCTTTTATCCAAGGCATATCACTGGTGCAGTGGCTGGGTTGCATGGATGGAACAATTCCATTTTCAGCAAATCGTGGAATGTCTTCATCACAAACCATCTGTGCATGTTCTATGCGCCAGCGATGATTTTTAATTTCCGTTACGGAATTAGAATATGCATCTAATACCATTCGATTACCACGGTCACCAATAGCATGAGTACAGAGTTGAAAGCCGGCATCCCGACAGCGTGTTGTTAATTTTTCAAACTTATCATGAGTAATTAAAATAAGCCCACAATTGGAATGGTCATCCGAATAGGGCTCTAATAATGCAGCTCCGCTGCTACCCAAAGCACCATCAATAAATGCCTTCACAGAGCGGATCGTATAATTCTCAGATTGATATGGACCATCTTTAAAAAACTGTTTCAACAGTTTAGGATAACTACTGCCCAACATACCATATACACGAATGGGTAGTTCACCTTTTTCCGCCATCTTTTGCAAAATTTTGACCGTAACAGGGTCCTGCCAAGCATCGTGAATATTGGTAATTCCCCGGGGTGTGATAATCTCCAGCGCCAAATTGATCCATTTTTCCACAGTACTTTCATCCGGTTTGGGAATGACAAACTGTACCGGGTTCATGGCATTATCAATGAGGATACAATCATTTATAATCTCACCACCCTCAGGTGGATTTGGGGATACACTCAGACCAGAGAGCTGCATAGCCTTTTGATTCACCCAGCTAGAATGTCCATCAATTCTATTGAGCATTATAGGTTGTGATATTGGCAATGTATTTAGAATGTCTGCTGTAGGGAATAAAGGTTCATGCCATTTATTATGATCCCAACCAAAACCGATTATCCATTCATCGTCTTCCAAAATTTTACTCTTTTCCAGCACCAATGCTACTACCTCACTTGGAGAGTTGCACCCCTTTAGCTGCAAGGTATCTAACTGTTTTCCTAAATTTGTTAAATGAAAGTGGGAGTCCGTAAATCCGGGAATGACCGTTGCACCATTTAAATCAATAGATTTTGAATTATGATCCAATGCATTGACTCCATTGATTTTTCCATTGATAATGGAAATAGTTTCTGCACTGGGACAATGGTCATCCAAGGTAATAAAATTACCATTAATTAAATTTACTTTCTGGCTCATACTAAAATTTAGGATTCTGTGCCTGCATAAAAGGGTATTAAATTCTTACATCATTGAAATATAGGATATAGTAATATGAGTAAAATAATAGATCTTCGCAGCGATACCGTCACACTGCCAACTGATGAAATGCGGCAGGCAATCGCCCATGCAGAATTGGGAGATGATGTTTTTCAGGAAGACCCCACCGTAAATGAGTTAGAGCAAAAATCTGCCAACATCATGGGTAAGGAAGCCGCCATTTTGGTTCCCAGCGGAACCATGGGAAATTTGGCATCCATTTTGGCACACTGCGCCAGGGGTACTGAAATTATTTTGGGTGATAAATCGCATACCTGTATTTATGAAGGAGGTGGAATCTCAACTTTTGGGGGTGTTCATTCCAGGCAGCTTCCCAATGAAGATGATGGTACCATAAGCATTGAAAAAATAAAAGCTACCATTAGAACTGAAAATGACCACTTCCCTAAAACATCAGCCATCAGCTTGGAGAATACCCATAATATGTGCTTTGGGACTCCCCTTGCCATTGAGTACGTAAATTCTGTTGCAGATATTTCTAAAGAGAATAAAATAAAATTGCATATTGATGGTGCCCGAATTTTTAATGCTGCAGTAGCTCTCAATGTAGCGGTGAAAGATTTAGTGCGTAATGCAGATTCAGTCACCTTCTGTTTATCTAAGGGATTGGCTGCACCCGTAGGTTCTGTGGTTTGTGGAAGTGAGGAATTTATTTATCAGGTACGGCGCAACAGGAAGGCGTTGGGGGGTGGCATGCGACAGGCTGGGATTTTAGCGGCCGCTGGCTTACTCTCATTAAGTTTAGCTGAAACCCAAATAGCTGAAGATCATAAAAATGCTCACCTCCTTGCAAAAGGTATCTCCCAAATTAATGGATTAACCATTGATCTTAAAAAGGTACAAACCAACATTGTTTACTTTGGATTGAATGCTCCAAAATTGACAGGTTCACAATTAGTATCCAAAATGGAAAGCCGAGGAATTAAATTTTTTGAGACCAATCCCAATAACTTTAGACTGGTCACACATTATGGTATTACCAGAGATGATATAGAAAAAGCGTTGGCAACCCTAAAAAATATGGTAAAATAAAAAAGCCCTGCTAAAAAAGCAGGGCTTTTAATTATTTAGTGTTGTTATTAGTTTAGCCTAATACAATATTTACCAGCAGAACAATATCCAGCACATTTAATATACCGTCTCCGTTTACATCAGAACAGTCTCCAGATTCATTGCCTCCAAGAACCAGGTTTACCAGTAACACGATATCCAGCACATTTGGGATGCCGTCAGCATTTAAATCACCCTCTAAAGCACAGCCACCACCACCGCTTCCAACAGTAATGGGCAGGCTGATTTGTGCAGCCGGATAGTTTTCTATATCATCATCGGCAAACCAGAAATGAACGTCATAATCTCCTTCTACTACATCCCCATTGGAAAAGGATGCGGAAAAGCGCACGCCAGCTTCATAAGTATGGGAATCAGGAATCATATCCATTTGGAAAAAACAGTTATCTGTACCAGAGTCACAAATCTGGGCAGATTTAAACCAGGGTAGATTGCCATCACCATCTGAATAATTAACTGAGACAGTATTGGTTGCGCCATCAAATTCAGGGTTACTGAGAGAAAGTGCAATATTGCCAACTTGAGAAGTGGTCGTACAAATCATAAGCCCGGGGTTGGTTTCGTCTAAAACTTCGGCAGCCACATCTAAACCATCTAGAGATGCTTCTACCGTAACCCCTAAAACAATAAAACCATTATAAGAATTGGGCCAAGTGCCCCACTGGCTATCATTGGTAATATAGTTCATGAGCGCTGTTCCCTGCATATCATTACCGCTGGTGCTGTAAGAAATATTGGTGGTAAGATAATCAAAACCATCAATTTGACCCGTAGTCAGATCGCCTGTTATTTTTAGAAGTCCTGGGGTGAGCTGGCCAAAACCTCCATTTCCATATCCAATAGCATAAGCAACTGCTTCCTCGGCTTCCGGATTAACAATCCCCACACCGTATAAATACCAGGGCCCAAACAGCCCCCCCTCATCACAGCAACCACCATTTAAAGTGAGACTCAAATAAAACCGTTCAACATCTGTATAGGAGTTTCCTTCGCCATCAACCGCTTCGTTACCTTTATAAGTGCCCCTAACTGCAGTAATATCATAATTTGCAGAGACCTCTCCAGAGGGTTCCTCTACCATGTGGGCATACAAGTTACTCCCAGGGGGCCAATATCCATTTTCATTATGAGGCGTACCAGAAACAATTATAGTTCCAAAGCTCTCTCCTAAAGCTTCAGAATTTACCAGTCCAGATAAATAAGAATGGGCAGAACTACCATCATTCGTATTTATAGTACCACCCCAAGTTGTTTCATATCCAGGAGTGTCCAAAGGATTTGCTGCGGCAGATTGCCAGGACAACTGCCCGTCAGTAGAAACATACACGGTGGAAGATTGTGTGCCTTCTGCCAATTCTTCTGAAATGTCTGCGTTAACAACAAATTCCGAGCGAGGGGCAGTGGTTGCAAAATTTGATAAAGGAATTTCTCTATGTTGATTCTCTAAAAAGGCGCGCTTGGCTTTCATAGATTCAGAAAATATTTTCTGCATCATTTCATACACTGCTTTTTGACCCAATTCTTGTTTCTGTTCAGGAGTATATTCTTCTGCAACAATAAGAGAAGTGCACAATAAAATTACCACTGTAATAAATACTTTTCCTGTTTTCATACCGATTTCCTCCATAATTTAGAAAGTAAGTTAATAATAATAATACCCTTACTCCTCATAATATCTCCAACTCGTAACATACTGTTACAATTTGTTTTCTTCAAAATATTTAATTAAAAATTAAACTTCTATATTTTCCATCATCTTATACATTAATTGTAAATTATATGGTTATATGGCTCAAAGAAATCTATTTCTCATTTGGTTTTTTCTCTTTTTTTTATGGGGAGGCAGTTGCCCTGAGGGATTTGTTGAATTGGATGATAATTGTTATTTTAAGCGGCATCTTGATGTTTTACAGGACTTTATTGATAGCAATACAAATCTAAAGGTAGCCAGTCCTCTTAAAATTGGATATCAGGAATGGACTAATAATCGGCTCACACATCTTTATCTTGGCGAACACCAAATCACTACCTTGCCAGACAGCATTGGATTGCTAAAAGACCTTAACCGTCTGGATTTAAGAAAAAATGATATCACCACTCTCCCAGAGGGGATTTGCAGTATTTACCCCTATTATTCACAAATTAATCTTTCTGATAACAAGATTTGTCCACCCTATCCTTTCTGTTTTGAGTATCTTGGCAATCAGGATACCAAGGATTGTGAGTCTTTTAAATGTCCTTTGGAATATGGAGAAATTCAGGGGGAATGCTATAAAAAGAGTCATATTCAAGTTCTGCAAACAATTATAGACAGCAACTCTGTACTGCATGGAATAACACCCCTTGAATTGGGAAAAAACATTGGCTATCAACAGTGGGAAAACGGCAATCTCACCCATTTAAATCTTATCAACAATCAACTCACAACACTTCCTGACAATTTGTGCACTATCTATAAAAATTTAAAATTATTCGATGTGTCAAATAATTTCATTTGCCCACCATATCCTTCCTGCTTTGAATATATTGGTTATCAAAATACCGAAAATTGTACTTTTTCCAGTGATGAGAATTATACCGATAATTCAAATTTAACGGATAATCTAGAAATTATTTCTTCCATTACCGAGATTAATTCAGAGCATTTTCAAAATGATCTGGCAGTATTACAAAGTTTTATTGATAATAATGAAAGTTTAGCAGGAAAAGAGCCTCTTGAGATTGGGAATCAAAAATGGACTAATATGCGTCTAATTTCGTTAGATCTTTCAAATTTAGACCTGACCTATATCCCCGCCAAAATATGTAATATCTACTCAAATTTAACTATGCTCAATCTGAGTGATAATTCAATTTGTCCGCCATATCCACAATGTATTGACTATATAGATTCTCAAAATAAAGAGACCTGTGGAAAATATATTTGTCCAGAAAATTTTACAGAAATTGAAGGTGAATGTTATTTTGAAGACCATCTTAAAATCCTCCAAGAAATCATTAATAATAATCCATCCTTAGAGGGGAAATTACCGCTTGATATAGGCGATACTGGGGGAATGCAAAATTGGATTGGCGGAAAGCTGAATCAGTTAATTTTGGTTGGAAATAAATTGACCTTCATGCCTGAAAGTATTTGTGAAATTTACTCAAATTTATCTGCTTTTGAAATGACAAATAATTTTATTTGTCCACCATATCCTTCATGCATTGAAGACGCGGGATTTCAAAATATTGATGATTGTACTCATCCCCTTTCCTGTCTTGATGGGTTTGTTGTTTTTGATGATAAATGTTATTACTATGATGATTTGCAGGTGCTAATTGATTTTACAAAAGTTAATGATAACCTTCAGGCGTATCACCCCTTATTGTTGGGATATCAAGTGTGGAAAAATAATCGACTCCAACAGTTGTTTCTTGATGGATTGAACATTACTAAAATCCCGGAAAGTATTGACAAGCTAGATCATTTGATATATTTGAATCTGAATAATAATAAGCTCGAATCTCTTCCACAAACACTATGCAATATTTACCCGCATTTTAAGAATCTTGAGATAACCAACAATTTGCTTTGCCCACCTTATTTGGAATGCTTTGATTATGTTGGGCATCAAAACACAGATAGCTGTGAGAAAAGTTTTTGCCCCTATGGGTATTTAGATATTGATGGGGATTGTTATTTTGAAAAAGATGTCACCATGCTTCAAGACTTTGTCAAACAAAATACAAGTTTATCTGGAAGAACCCCATTAGCTATTGGGGTACAAAAATGGAAAGATATGCGCTTACATTATTTGTATTTGGGGGTTAATGAACTAACAACTATCCCTGAAAGTGTTTGTGAAATAATTCCTCAATTAAAAACATTTAATATTTCCCAAAATAATATTTGCCCACCATATCCTGCCTGTGTGGAAGAGTATATGGGTGAGCAAGATGGGACTAATTGCCCATAATTAACCCACCTCCGCCTGAGCGGCTGCCAGTCTGGCAATAGGAACTCTATAAGGTGAGCAGCTTACATAATCTAATCCCATTTTCTGAAAAAACAATATAGATTTGGGATCTCCGCCATGTTCACCACAAACACCTATTTTTAAATTTGAATTTACAGATCGACCCTTTTCCACACCCATTTTAACCAAACTGCCCACACCCTTTTGGTCAATGGACTGAAACGGATCTCCAGTCAATATTTTTCGTTCTAAATAATCTGGCAAAAAACTGCCGATATCATCTCTGGAAAATCCAAATGTTGTCTGAGTAAGATCATTGGTCCCGAAGGAGAAAAATTGAGCTTCCTCCGCAATTTCATCTGCAGTGGCACAGGCGCGAGGCAATTCTATCATAGTTCCTACTATATAATCAATATTTACCTTTTTTTCCTCTTGTACTTGTTTCGCAATAGAATCAATAATTTCTCTTTGATGAATAAATTCTGTAACGGCCCCCACTAAGGGTACCATGACTTCAGGATAGGGTGTAATTCCTTCTTTGATTAATTCAGCCGCAGCCTCAAAAATAGCGCGAGTCTGCATCATGGTAATTTCCGGATAGAAAATTCCTAAACGACATCCTCTATGTCCCAACATTGGATTCAATTCGTGTAAATATTCAATCCGTGCATCTAATTTATTTCGAGGCATATTTAATGCTTGAGCCAATTCCTGAATTTGGGATTCTTCCTGTGGAAGAAATTCATGTAAGGGCGGATCCAATAATCGAATAGTTACGGGATTGGGAGCCATTTCTTTCAGTATTCCATAGAAATCTGATTTCTGATGAGGTAATAATTTCATGATAGCCTTTTGGCGATCATCTTCATTTTCCGCTACTATCATTTCCCGCATGGCCATAATTCGATCCGGTTCAAAAAACATATGCTCCGTTCGGCAAAGTCCAATCCCTTCCGCACCAAATTCCAGTGCCTGTTTCGCATCAGCCGGGCTGTCTGCATTGGTACGAACACCCATAACTCTATGCTTATCTGCCAATTCCATTAATTTTTTAAAATTGGTGTTGGACTGTAAATCCACAGCCTTTAACGGAATTTCTCCTGTATAAACATTCCCAGTTCTACCATTTAAGGTGATCCAATCTCCTTCTTTTAAAAGAGTTCCATTGACGGAAAGCGTTTTTTCTACGGCAGAAATTTGAATTTCGGAGCATCCCACCACACAGCATTTTCCCCAGCCCCTGGCTACCAAAGCTGCATGAGAGGTCATCCCACCTCGTGCTGTGAGAACTGCCTGTGCGGCATACATACCATGTACATCTTCCGGTGAAGTTTCCTTTCGAACTAATATAACTTTTTTACCACTTTTATGCCAAATTTCTGCAGCATCAGCTGTAAACACAATCTGCCCTGATGCTCCCCCGGGGCCTGCTGGTAAACCCGTTGCAATAATTGGGAATTTTTTCTCAATATCTACATCCAAAGCAGGGTGCATTATTTCATCCAACTGTTCTGGTTTCACCCGCATTAATGCCGTTTTCTCATCAATCATTCCAGATTCCAACATTTCTATTGCCATGCGGATTGCCGCAGCACCATTTCGTTTTCCCACTCTTGTTTGCAACATCCATAATCGCCCATTTTGGATTGTAAATTCAATATCCTGCATATCGTTATAATGGATTTCCAGACGTTTTTGTATGGCATCCAGTTCAGCATAAATATTGGGCATTTTCTTTTCCAATGTGGGCATATTTTTATCAGTACCCGTTCGGCTGGATTCATTGATTGGATTAGGGGTTCTTAGTCCTGCCACCACATCTTCTCCTTGGGCATTGGGCAGCCATTCTCCATAAAACTTATTTTCGCCTGTGGCAGGGTTTCGAGTAAAGGCAACTCCTGTTGCACAACCCTCACCCATATTTCCAAATACCATTGCCTGAATATTAACGGCAGTACCCCATTCGCCGGGGAAATTTTCTATATGACGGTAATGTGTCGCTCGCTTGCCATGCCATGAATTAAAGACAGCCGTAATTGCACCCCAAAGTTGGGTATCGTGATCCTCGGGGAATTCTTCATTAAAAGTTTTAACCACTTCTATTTTAAAGAGTTCGCAAAGTGCTTTTAAATTTTTTGCAGAAAGTTCTGAATCGTTTTCTCCAGATTGTTTAGATTTCATATTTTCCATGATGTCTTCTAATTTTTCACGAATACCTTCGCCTTCACCGGGTTCAATGCCGGCTGATTTTTCCATCACCACATCTGCATACATGCTGATCAGGCGGCGGTAGGCATCATATACAAAGCGTTCATCTCCCGATTTTTCAATGAGTCCGGGGATGGTTTTTGTGGTGAGCCCTATATTCAGAACCGTCTCCATCATACCGGGCATAGATTTGCGGGCTCCCGAACGAACGGATACCAATAAAGGATTGTCAATATTCCCAAATTTCTGACCCATAATTTTCTCCACTTTTACAAGGGTATTTTTCACTTGGGCCGTTAAACCTTCAGGATATTTACCCGTATCCATATACTGTGTACAGACTTTTGTGCAGATTGTAAAACCTGGTGGTACAGGGATTCCAATATTGGTCATTTCAGATAAATTGGCTCCCTTACCTCCTAAGAGGTTTATATCTTTGGCTGAGCCATCAGCCTTATCATTTCCGAAAAAATAAACCTGTTGCATTAATTCAAACCCTTCATTTTTATGATATCAATTTATCTTTAAAATTACTGGATTTTATGTAATCTGACCAAGTTAATGAGAAGCAAATATTTGATGATATTATTAAGGCAATAGTAGGCCCCACTCAACTGTAAACCAAGCCGTTGCTTAAGATATATTTCACAATTTTATTACTTTTTCACCAATTCCTCCTTTGTCCCACATGCAAAAAACCCTTTATATTTAAACCCACATTAATAGAGGATATTTAAATTGAAAATTGAACGAATGAATAAAGGTAATTGGGGTAAAATCCGTGCATTTTTTGATCTTCAGACTGAAGATGGGTTTACGCTTAAGGGTTTTAAACTGGTAGAAGGTATAAATGGATTGTTTGTAGGCTTCCCTAGTCAAAAAGGAAGCGATGATGAATATCATGATACTATTTGGGCTGATCGTGATGTAAAAGAACAAGTGAATCAATTGGCTATAAAAACCTATGGACAGGAAGTTATGGCACCATCCCCGGGTATGGATAATAATGATTTTCCACCACCTCCCACAGAGATGGCAGATACACCTGTTGCAGCACCATTTTCTGATGAAGATGTTCCATTTTAAAATTCGCTAAATGAAAGAAATTGTCTTAGTGGGTGCTGGTGGGTTTATCGGTGCTGCATTACGATATATTGCGAGTACCTGGCTTTCCCAGTTTACCCGTTTTGGCTTCCCCTTGGGTACCTTTGCTGTTAATTTTATTGGCTGTACCCTCCTGGGTATTTTCGTGGGACTG
>Ga0209402_10005682_pt1 | contig 11036 bp, 8 predicted proteins | sample ArcticOcean_MG_C_3_FD_187437 | JGI IMG/M metagenome (GOLD analysis project Ga0209402, IMG submission 187437) | Marine microbial communities from western Arctic Ocean - ArcticOcean_MG_CB8_126 (SPAdes) (version 2) | ecosystem: Environmental > Aquatic > Marine > Oceanic | place: Arctic Ocean... | reverse complement strand
CCCTACAATGACTTCGGCTCCCTTCGCTTTCATAGCATTGAGTTTTACTGGATCTATCCAAGTGGGGACGCAAATAGTCGCAGATACGTCTAACATTTTAGCAACCGTCGCTACTGCTCGGCCGTGGTTGCCGCTAGAACAGGTAATAACACCCTTCGAACGCTGTTCAGTGCTGAGGCTTCCTATACAGTTAAGTGCTCCTCGTATTTTAAAAGAGCCTGTTACTTGAAGATTTTCTAATTTGAAGTAAGTCGGTCGGTTGAAGGTTTCACTAAACTTATGACTGAAGATCAATGGTGTGGCAGGGAAAAAAGAACTCACCATCTTCGAAGCGTTGACCAGTTCCTTTTTTTTAAGCATATAACCCTAGGATTTTCATGGTTTTATCGAAAGTTATTTATCTACAATAACTTCTCTCAAAATGTAGAACTGCCATCCCCTTGATAGAAGTAGCGAAAAGTCAGACATCCTGCTTGAGCTCCCGCGCAGTAATAGCTGACAAACTCTAAAAAAGCATATCGGGAGTCTGCAGTCCGCACAGCGAAAAGTTTTTTCTTAGGTTTTAAGAGGTGATTGATCCAGCTGTAGTCGTACCAGTGATCTGTAGCCAGATTGGCTATATCTTTTTCTTTGTTATTTTGAACATAGCCAACCTCGGGAACGCTTCGGAGGGAATCAAAAGCAATCATTCCCAAGTCTAATATTCCGCCATTCCCTGTGAAACCTCCACCTCCGTTACTCCTAATATTGAATCTGCTAATTTCCAGATCCCAGCCCTCAGCAGAGGGATTTTGGACTACTGAACCACTGGAAAAATCGAAAAATACTGGCTGCTCAGATCTAGCATCTACGGTGTGCCGTAAGGGGCCAACCAATTCAGACCCTACATCACTGGTCTTTAGTTCTGATACTGGGAACCAAGGTATCTCAGGATTCCGTAGACTTCGTGCCACAAAAAGTCCCGCGACCAAGGATAGCAACAACACAATCGAGATGGCGGACTTAGAAACTTTGCCTCTAGACCAAATATCAGTATCGCTTGCTGTTTCACTTGTCATATGTATAATCTAGAAAAAACATGTTGATCAATGTAAACCTGCATACGTAATCCTTTGACTATCTAAATTAATACTGAATCTAAGGGATTAGAACACACTCTACATTTTAATATCCAAGGTATAGCCACAGGATTAAAAATATTGGAAGTCCTACTGCGAACCACACCATGGAAAAACCGACTATTTTGTTGGGTCCTTCTAGTATCACGACGATCAACTGATATACTCGCTAAGGCGCTTGGAAATCTTGGTTGCAACTCTGGAAATAATTTTGACACTCATTGCGAAGGATCTTTACTTGCTTACAAAGATGCTGTTTTATATATGACAGCTTCAGTTCGAATTCACGTTTTATATTTAATGTCGATGAGTGGCAATTAGACTGTGTATTGAAAGGATTACACCTTAAAGGAAAGGGAAAAACAATGTCAATTAGATATGCAGCCTTTGCCATAACATGTTATGGGATACTAACAGCCATGAGTCCCACTAGTTCCCTTGCACAAAGTGCCCGTCAATCGGGCCGATCCGATCGGGGAATGGTTTCTGCGGCACATCCTCTCGCTACAGCAGTAGGAGTCAAGATTCTCGAAATGGGTGGCAATGCTGCTGATGCAGCTGTTGCCACTGGTTTTGCTATTGCAATTGTAGAACCCACTATGAATAGTATCGGAGGCCGTAATCAAATCCTCATTCGTACTCCCGACGGAGAGTTCCATGGCATAGACGGAACAACCCAGGCACCATCGGGATATGATCCGGAGACAGCACCTCAAGCCGCTTATGGCTATGACGTTATCGGTATTCCTGGAGTACCAGCAGGGCTACTTAAGCTCCATGATAAATTCGGTTCTTTGCCATTGGAAACTCTAATGCAGCCAGCAATCCAATATGCCGAAGAGGGATTTCGTGTTCTTCCTGGGGACGCTGCCAGGCAAGCAAGATCGAGAGATCAGTTACTGGAGTTCCCGGGGAGTTCGAATGCTTATTTAAAAAAAGATGGATCTAGCTATTCCCCGGGAGATCTTTTGATTCAACGTGATTATGGAAAAACACTTAGAATGATTGCATCAGGAGGCCGAGATGCATTCTACAATGGTCCACTGTCTGAAATCATGGTTGCAGACCTCGAGGCACATGGTAGTAGCATCGATCTCGAATCCTTGGCCAACTATAAGGCTGAAGAGGGAAAAATTGTCAGGGGTGAATATAGAGGATACGAACTTATAGGCTTAGATATACCATCAGCTGGAGCCATGACTATACACGCCTTACAAATCATGGAGCACTTCGACCCCCACTCCATGAAAGAAGCAGAGTGGTTCGGAATCGTTGGACAAGCTTTAGGCTATGCTTTGGACGAGCTGGGGAACCTGGGAAGCGACTCTGCTTCCACTAGAGTCACCTCAAGAGAATTTGCTGCGGATCGAGCTGAACTCATTTCAACCCCTACGCGAACCTTCGATTCAAACATCACAAACGTTCCCAATCAAGAGATCAGAGACATTCCGATCAACCACACTACACATTTTTCTGTATCCGACGTTGATGGCATGTTCGTTTCCTTAACTCAGACACTTGGGCCAACCATGGGCTCTAAGGTTGTCACACCTGGACTCGGGTTTTTATATGCCTCAACACTTGGTGGCTATCTAGGAGGTTGTTGCTATCCTGGAGAGAGAGCACGGTCGAATATTTCACCTTTCATGCTACTAAAAGACGGCGAAGTCATTCTGGTCCTAGGAGCTGCAGGAGGCGCACGAATACCACCAGCTGTAGTTAACACCATCTCCAGGGTAATTGATTTTGATATGGAACTGCCTCAGGCATTATTAGAACCTCGAGTGGCGCCCGACCGGGCCGGTGCAGAGAGAAGGTACTCTCCTCTGTTTTTGAGCGCAGAGACGAGCCCTGGTATAGGCTGGACTTTCAGCGAATTATCGCAAATGCGAGACTTGGGATTAAATATATCAGAGATCTCTGGGTCTGGATCATTCGGACGAATTCATGGGATCCAATATGATCCTAATACTGGAACATTCATTGGTGCCGCCGATCCCGATTGGGAGGGTAGTGCAAGGGGACCCTCAAGCCTTACTACACCTAATCATTAATCTGGAATGAGCACCATCTTATCAATGATTCAGGACAATTTAAGGAGTACTCTTTGCTACAACTTCCGTACTCCCCAGTAGCCACGTGTTTGGATCAAAGATTACTTTCTGGGGCAGGAAATCAACAAACATTTCAAAAGATTCGATTTTTTTTCTAACATCGATTCGTCTTAAGACATCAATTTTCCCTTTTGGTCCTACTATCTTAACCTCCAAGGGAAACCGGAACGGAGCCTCTTCCTGTCTTTGGATTATTTGTAATGTCAAGATTTTAGCCTTTTCATTGTATTCCCAATTTCCCAGTACTGCTGGTGAACCAGGCCTCCGCAGCCACTGATCAAAAAACCATTCAAGATCAGTAGCAGAAACCTCCTCCATTGCTTCCCTTAGATCTGAGCTGGATGCGTTTTGGTCACGGAATCTCTCGTAGTATAGTCGTATACCATCCCAAAATATTTCTGTGCCGAGTTCTCCCCGAAGCATGTGGAGAACCCAACCGCCTTTCGTATACTGAAGGCCGTTGAAAATAGCGGAGAGGTCTTGGATATCTTTGTGTATAACAGTTTGTCCGGGATAATCTTTGTCGACAGTCAGGATGGATTGTCGGTTAACCCGAAGACCTTCTACGAAAGCATCCTTCCCCGAGTAATGTTCCATATAAAGCAGAGCAAAATAAGTAGCAAACCCCTCACTGAGCCAGACATCGTCCCAATCATTTTCGGTCACGGAGTTGCCGAACCATTGATGTGCAATTTCATGAGCTACCAATCGATTGGCAGGATGCATCGTAACCGCATTTTCTCCATAAAATATAGCACTTGCATGCTCCATGCCCCCACCTTGTGGGACTTCTATATTGGCTAATTTTTCGTATGGGTATGGACCTATTTTGTTGTCAAAAAATTCGATCGATTGTCGAACAGGAATCTCAAAAGTCATCATACCCCTATCTCTATCTTGGGGATAAACCCACGTTTGGAGTGGTATGCCTTTCACCGTCCCAAAGGTTCTAGAAGCAAACCGAGCAATGCCCAAAGCATTCAACCAAGATGCAATGGGTACAGACTGCTGCCAGTGTGTCATCCTGCGGCCATTCTCCAAATCTACTTCTTCTCTTAATAGGCCATTCGACACCACCTGATACCTGGACGGTGCAATTACCATAAATTCACTAGTCGCCTTATCCGATGGGTGGTCAATGATCGGGAGCCATTGTCTAGCTTTATCAGGCCAATTCCGACTGAAGAATGTCTTTTCTCCGTACCTGTTTTCAGCCATCAACAATCCATCTGCTGGTACACCTCGGTAGGAGATACGAATCTTCTTTTGCTGATGTTTCAGTGGAGCTTTATCAAACTCTATATAAAGCCGGTTTCCATGGTGCCTAAAACGTAATGTCTCTTCACCTGAATCGACCTCGATCACAGACATTCCTTTGCCATTACTTTTTTCACTAATCGACGTCAAGTCTAAGAACAATTCATTTATATCACTTTCCTGAAATTCCAACTCAACAATTGCTTCCCCCAAAATTTCGTCGTTGATATCGTTGACGGTGATCGAAAATTTATAATGAAGAACATCGATTCCATTTTGTCGTTGATATGCGTCCAAATTAGTCACTTCATCATTCACCAGATATCTGGAGCTTGGGAATCTTTCTGCTAGCACTGGCTGGCACAGTACAAGCAAGCAAGCTGAGCCGATCAATTGCAAGAGCGTTTGTCTGTTCACAACCTCACCTTTTTCACAGATTTAAGTAATCGGTTTAGATTTTCGTATATGCTGATCTATCCATTCCTTTTGTGCCAGAGATCTCTCGAATTGCAACCCTGGCTCCCTTGGCCCATGTCCGGTGCGAGGAAGCCAAACGAGTTTCGTTTCCACTCCATTTGTTTTCAAGCCTCTATAGAAAATGCGTGCTTGGTTCGGGGGGACACGGGGGTCATTCTCTCCATGAATAATCATTGTAGGAGTTGAAGCGTTCTGAATGAATGCTAACGGGTTAGAGCGTTGGTAAACCTCCCAAAGCCCAGGCTCATAGGGGCTGCCTCCAAAGTAAGCTTCGAAAACATGCTGAATATCTTGAGTTCCCCACATGGCTATATTCTCTGTAATGGCAGCTCCGGCAACAGCCGCCTTAAACCTATCGGTCTGCGTCACTGCCCAAGCAGTCATAAATCCCCCATAGCTCCAGCCCATTACTCCTAATGAATCAGGATGTGCATAGCCTTCATCTATAAGGTGATCCACTCCTGACATGATATCTTGGAAATCAAGACCGCCCCAATCCTGAACCACGGATTGAAGTCCAGCTTCACCATAACCCGAAGATCCTCTGGGATTAGGCAGTAACACGAAATATCCATCACCAGCATACCTCTGAGCATCAGCTCCTGAAGAAGCAGCTTGAAAATTCTCTACATAGACACCGCTTGGACCACCATGAATTTTTACCACAGTTGCTCTCGGGCCATCTTCTTTTGTCCAACCCACGGGGTAAACAAGAATCCCTTCCACTTCTTTACCATCGATTTTGTTGCTCCATTGGATAGTCTTTGTTTTACCGACAGCAAAATTTTCAGCGTGTGTATTGTGTCCCGTAAGTTGTACGGCTTGACTATTAACAGTAGGAAACTCATTTGTTCGCAAATTCGATACATAAAGCTCTATGGGGACAGTTGGATCCTCAAAAGCGAAAGCCAACACTCTCATATCTTTAGAGAAACTAAAACTGCTGCGAACCCCTGAATCCGCAGTGACCCTTATGGGATTGAGATCTTCTAAATCCATGTAAAACAAACCCCTGGTAGTACCAGTAGTTGTTTCAAAAAATACTCCAGTTCCATCTGGAGTAAAATTATACCTTCCTGCTTGCATATCTCCCATTGGCGACACTTCCATAGGCTCTCCCCCTGAAAGAGGTATCTTCCACGTACGAGTCAGTCCAACTTCGTAACCATCCGACTGTTGTCCTTTGTAAACAATGTGGCTGCCATCTGGAGTCCACTGTGGATTAGAGTCTGGACCAGGGTTACCAGTCAGCCTGGTCGGAAGCTCGGTCAACGAATCCAGTTCCAAGAGGTACAAGTCACTTCGCCATGAATCAAATGGTTGATTTGTGGGAGTGCCGGAAAACACTATTCGACGACTATCGGGACTCCAGCTGAAACCACCCACAGTGTAATTGTTTCCCTCCGTAAAACGTTCTGCATTAATCTCGTTTGGGTCGAAAATCCAGATGTGCGAGTAATCTCCTGGCTCATCTTCTATGGATATATCTCTACCACTCTTCTTTCGGTTGGCACTCTCTTTAGATTGTGGGTCAGGTGCCCTAAAAGCTATTTGCTCCCCGTCTGGTGACCACTGAAAATTTGAGATATTGGTTTCGTGTTGTAGTAATTCAAAAGGTTCTCCACCCACCAGGTTCATTCTCATGAGTTTATTAGTAGCTCTCCTGCCAGGCCCTTCTCCATTGGAAGCCGATTCATTGGAGGAATCACCTACTCTTCTTTCACTTGCTAAAAAAGCAAAACTTTCGCCATCTGGATGCCATTGGGGGTTAGTATCACTACCGGGGTGATTAGTCAGCTGCACAGGATCCATCCAGTTGGATCCTGATTTACGGACCAACCATATATCAACATTAGAATCATTTTCCTGTAAATCGACACTATTAAGTGTGTAAAGGACCTCATTCCCAGATGGTGATACGGCCACACTGTTTATATTCTTTACTTCAAATACATTTTCCAAATCTGGAAATGATTTGTTAGCTGTTTCCCGCTGAGCCTCAACGCTAAGCGGAGTATATAGTGCCAGTGAGATGTGTATAGCCACTGTCATCGAAGCAGGCTTGAATTTAAACATTGAACACGCATTCCTTTTCTTTGTTTTAGTCGCCCAGAGAGATTTCATACCTCCAATTAACGTAATTTGACCTACTTGATTGCACCACCACAGGCAACTCTATGAATAAGGACAGGCTCATCATCTATTTTTGGCATTCTTCTTGCATTCTACTTTCCTATAATTGAGCTTTCTCTATCAGAGGATAATTCAGTGGAACACAGTGTGAAGATATGTGGTGAGTTTTGGCCCAATGGTAGAGTGAAATCATTTGGCCTGATCAAGGGTGGCGAATGGCACGGAGATGTCCAAGGATTTCGGGATAATGGAAAACCAGATTTCCGCCAGACATTTAAACAAGGCATTACAAATGGCCCATACGAGTTCTTCTTCCCCAATGGCCAACTAGAAGAAGCAGGTGTCTTTAATCGAGGAGAACATTGCGGGGTAACTGAGTGTTTTACAATAGAAGGCCAGCTTCGTCAAATTTCAATCCACAAACCTACATCCGTCCAAGGACTTTGGCCTGTCCGCCATCAAGGCGGAATCCTTATCGACAGAGGATCGAGCTTCGAAATACTGTACGACAAAAAGATTCAAGCATTGACGAATAAATTGTGGGGCTAACTTTGAAACATTATGGTAAATAGTGTAGCTACTGTTGGCTTTGTTTCATGAGTACAAAAAGATTCAACTATAGCACGCTACACCTTTTAACTCGGATGTTTGATTTCAACAATGCCACATGCTACTGATATTGCTGCCTATCTCAAAAACCAAGATCCCATACTCGGTTGCCATATAAATAAATCCTCGCCAGTAAAAGTGGTCCCTGACCGTGAGACTTCTCTGTTTCAAGCACTTGTTAAGTCCATAATAGGCCAACAATTGAGCGTCAAAGCTGCGGCCACAATTTTTGGGAGAGTAAAGGATGAATTCGGAATTTCAGGAATCATTACTCCTGAAAAGATGAAGGACTGTTCACCTGAAGGCTTGAGGGCTTGCGGTGTCTCTGGGACTAAGGCTTGGACTCTTATATCAACAGCAGAGAAGATCTCCAACGGAAGCATTCCTCAAGAACATCAAATGCACTCATTGAGTGACGCTGACATCATCAATGCGTTGATGCAAGTTAAGGGTATCGGAAGGTGGACGGCAGAAATGATCTTGATTTTTAAACTCGGGAGACAAGATATAATGCCAGTGGCCGATCTTGGTGTCCAGAAAGGATACGCTATAATTTTTAAACTCAAAGCGAGGCCTCTCCCAAAAGCCATACTGGAAAGAAGCCAACTATGGAAGCCTTATCGGAGTACTGCAGCTCTGCATTGTTGGCAGGCGCTAGATACTCAAAGCTGAGTTTCGTGAGCACATACTAGAATCATTTATGTCGCGAATCAGAGGTGGCAAGCGACCTTGACTCGCCCCAAGGAGGGCAAAGTGCCTTTATTAAGCTAGTTTACCATCTTGCTGGTAATCTTTTTCAGAAAACGTAATATAGACAGGAGAAAATCATTGCGCATTACAAGCCGGCTCCCACAGTGTGAACATCTCGATAATAATGAGAGGTACTCGGTCAACTTGGTTCGCTTCCATTCATGGGAACAAGAGATACACTTCATAGATACCTTCCAAGTCTGTACATGACTAAAATAAATTTAATTTTCTTTGCTATGTTAATTTTCGGCCCTTTGCTGTATGTCTATTTCAAAAAAGAGACCTAGTAAGGTGACTCGAATCGACCTATCTCCTGCTTTTTAAATAAGATTCATTCAGCTTATCTATTTCTCTTTGACTCCTTCGCTTCTGCCAGAATACGATCAGTTTTTTTGATGCCAGGGCCAATAAGATAAAACCGGATGCATATACCAGACCATTCATGTATGAATCCAGATATTAGAGTGAGTTGAATTACACCATACAAGAGATTAGCATAAGGACTGGAATAAGGGTTGTCCAATCATTTCGCCTGTACCGATAAGTAGGAGTCTAAAATGACTGAAGTATCCACCGAACTCTCAGAGTTACTCCCGGAAGCCTCTCTCAAGGTAGGCCAAGTTCGTATCCCCAACTGGTTGGCCAACCAATTCAGAGATCAATCCAGCTTGAGTCATGCTAAAGTGGAGACGACTCCTAAGCTTTTTCTGGAGGCGTTCCTGAGTGAAAATCCAGACAAAATAGTGGAAATGGTATCCCTGGTAGGCCCTATACTGTCAGGATTAAGTCCGTCGGATTTAAAATCGGTTATTCCCACAATCCTAGACTCTGAAGATGAAGTGTGGACTCACGCCCTAGTAGAAGCTCAGCATTGGTTCTCGAACCAGGTCGTTTGGGGATGGCGGGAAGATCCACTTGAACGACCTGAAGGCTATGAAATGGCTCGTGCAAACGGATTTTTCCAGAGTTGTCTCGAATTAACTAGACGTTTTCTGGTAAATGGGGGGAACCCGCAAGTCACTGAGGACATCAAGGAATTCTTGAAAGATAGTGGCGAAGTCATTGTTGGTCTTGATAATAAATCAGAACTAAAAGTCAGATGGCCAGGATGGGAAATCTATCAACCCAGAAAACAACTGGAAACAATCCATTTGAAAAGAATCAAGCGATCACAAAGGTCTGATGAAACGAGAGATGAATTTTTTGGTAGAATCTTAGCCAATGTGGCCGAAGAAACGATAATCCAGATGTGTATTCCAGACAAAGAAGATTATTTCCAAGGAACGACTTTTCAATCTGAGAAGCAAACAAGTCAAGCCATCTTTGCACAAGACCCAAAGAATCAACCTGAGTTGCTGTTACTAAAACTCATGCTTGGAGATCTTTCCTGCGAATCGCAAACCGCTGGGATGCTTCGTAAAATCAGCTCCATTGGAAACTCACTGGGATTCCTCAGGAAAAAAACAAAAGTAGATAGATTTATGGAGGATTTTGCTGACCGAGCACGTGTGGCTAAGAACATTGTGAAGGAAGTCTCTTAACCTTTTCTGTTCACTATACGACACTAATCGAATGAGCAAAATCTAAGTGCAATCAGTAACTAGAATAGGAGTGCCGCACAGATAATTAGATGCTGTAGAAGTATCTAGCTGTATCTGTAGTGGCCACATTTTTTGGGATGGATTTTCCAGAAGAATCCTTATCTCACCGACTTGAAAGTTCTCGCCTGTCTACACGCTACTAGCTAGCTTGGTGGCAATAGATGAAAATCGAATTAAGGGAAAATTATTGATATGACTGAAACATGGAAAGAGTTGGACTCATTATATTGATGGAAGGGAGTATCTAATGATTAAAGGGATCAGCTATTTATCTTTTGAAAATGGGCTCGAAGGCGAACACCCTATAGAATCAGCCCTCAAACAAACCAAATCTTATGGCTTCGATGCGCTTGAATTGGCAATATCGACTCAAGGCGTACTCGCTACTTCAACCACTCAAAATGAGTGTCAGCAAATTCGACAACAAATTGATGATTCTGGCCTTTTTGTTGACAGTCTGGCAAGCGGTATGAGTTGGGCAATTAATCCAACGAGTAACAATGAGGCTATGCGAAAACAATCTGTCAATCTTCATAAAGACGCACTAAAGGTGGCAAGCTATTTAGATTGTAGGGCGTTGTTATACGTTCCTGGGGTTGTTAAAAGCCCGATTTCTAGTGAGATAGTTCGCTATGACAAGGCACTCGAGCGTGCACGAAAAGCGATCAATGAGTTGCTGCCAATAGCTGAAGACTTGGACATAGATTTGTGTATTGAAAATGTATGGAATGGCCTATTTTATTCACCGATTGAACTGAGAGATTTTGTAGATTCTTTTGATTCAAAAAAATTGGGTGTTTATTTAGATGTCGGCAACTTACTTGGCTATCAGCAATACCCACCACATTGGATTGAATTGTTAGGCCCTAGAATTAAAAGAGTCCACATCAAAGATTATCGGGAAAATTTTGATTGGACAGGCAGCTTTAGTTTCTGCGATTTAGGCACAGGCGATGTTCCTTGGAAAGAGACAATAG